>Ga0233440_1000241_pt1 | contig 72140 bp, 81 predicted proteins | sample SI_123_September_5_FD_182791 | JGI IMG/M metagenome (GOLD analysis project Ga0233440, IMG submission 182791) | Seawater microbial communities from Saanich Inlet, British Columbia, Canada - SI_123_September2016_120_MG | ecosystem: Environmental > Aquatic > Marine > Inlet | place: Canada: British... | reverse complement strand
TCAAAATTGGCAACATTTTGTAGTTGTAACCAACCACACGATGATCTTTAATATCAAAATCTAACACACCAATATATTTACCTGAACAGCCCGCATTAGTAACCACTGTCATGCCGCCTGCATTTTTCACTTCGATAGGTTTTGGCATACCATCATGCGTATGACCACCAAAAATAGCATCAATACCAACGACTCGAGAAGCCATTTTAATGTCAACATCCATACCATTATGAGAAACCAAAATCACAGCATCTGGCTTTTCATTTTCACGAATATCTGCAACCAGTTCACTCAGCTCATCTTCACGCAAGCCAAATGACCAATCCGGGAAGAAATATTTTTGTGGATTAGCATTAGAAGTTCTAGGGAACGCCTGACCAATAACTGCAATACGATGACCGCCAACATTTTTAATCACATACGGTTTAAAAGGTAGTGCATCATCTTCACTATACAGGCCATTACCGTCATACTTTTCGGTCATGGTCATGTATTCATCACCCATTAATGCATCTTCCATAATACGTACATTTTGACCTAAGAAATCACCCTTGAAAAATCCAATATTTTTAAGCGTTTCTGCCTCTTTGTAAGTAAACTCCCAGTGACCAACCATCACATCAACACCCAACATATTGCAGGCTTCCACCATGTCGGCACCACGCGTCCATAATGAAGTACCTGAACCCTGCCAAGTATCGCCACCATCAACTGTTAATGTGTTTTGCACGCCACCGGCACTTTCGCGTAAAGACTCTAGTACTGTTTTAATCTGGCCAAAACCACCAGTTTTGCCATATTTAGCAGCTAAATCTTCAAAATTGTTATAAGTAAATGCATAAGCCTCAGGTGAGCCAGGCTTAACACCAATTTGCTTAAGTAAATTGTTACCAACAACATGTGGCAGCTTTCCATACGTCGAGCCAAAGCCAAGATTTACATTAGGCTCACGAAAATAGTTAGGTAATAAATTTCCGTGAGTATCGGTAATATGCAAAATACGCGCATTGCCGGTTTTAGGTACCTCGTACATATTATCTTGCGAAGCAAGCTTAGCCGATGCATCGCTACCACAACCACTAATCAAGCCTGCTGCTGATCCAGCGCTCAGTACCTTAATAAAATCTCTACGTGTTAACGACATACTTTCTCCTCAGAAAATTCATATTATTTTAATTTTTCGAACAATGGAATTTTGTATCAAGAACAAGGTAAGTGCCCTTTACAAACGTCATCATTCTAACTAGGGAAAGTATAACGCAGGTCAAGGATTAAAAAAAATGTTTCTAATATTTTTTAGTATTTACAACATTCATCTTAGCACAACTAATAAAAAATTCTATAATATCGGCTATGGAAATCGCTCAACTACTAACAAACATTGTCAATACTAAATTTGACATTCAATTTACCGGTCTCAGTCTAAACGCTAGCAAAATCCAGCCGGGTGATATTTTCGTTGCTCTTCAAGGCAGCAAATCCCATGGTGCAGATTACGCTGACCAAGCCATTGATCGAGGCTGTGTTGCAATACTAGTAGACGCCAAAAATCTTGAGTGCAATGTACCAACAATTCGCATTGATAATTTATCTGATCACCTGCCAACACTGGCCAAAACCTATTACTCTGATGCTACAAAAGTGGAGTTAATCGGTGTGACCGGCACCAACGGCAAGACTTCAGTTGCGCACTTTATCTCGCAACTGCTAAACAAACTAGGAACTAATACCGGCCTTATTGGCACCCTAGGTATTGACAAAAACTCACAACAATCATCCAATACTACGCCTGATATATTGACACTCTACCGAGCACTGAATGAGTATTATCAACATGATATAAAAACAGCAGTTTTAGAAGTCTCGTCGCATGCTTTGGCGCAAAATCGCATCGAAGGCTTAAATATTACCCAGGCAGTATTCACTAATTTTTCCCAAGATCATCTGGATTATCATCATTCACTTGAGATGTACAAGAGTGAAAAGATCAAGCTGTTCCAATTAGACTCTCTCAAAAGTGTCGTTTTAAATGTGGATGATGCCAGCTTTAAAGACTTTGACATTGCCAGCAAGGATGTGGAAAAGTTCAATTACTCAATTGATGATTTTGACGATATTAAAATCAGCGAGTATGGCTTTATCACTCACCTTAATGGCTTTGTTTTTGAAGTTCCATTTTTAGGTGAATTTAATCTAATGAATGTTTTGACTGCTTACAATACCCTTAAAGCACTTGGCTTTAAGGATGAGCAAGTTATCCCTTTACTGCACCAGCTCAGCCCACCACCTGGCAGAATGCAAAAAAATGCACAACAATTAATATGGATAGATTACGCTCATACACCTGATGCGATTGAAAAAGCCATTATCACACTTCAAGATCACTATCCAGAGCATAAAATTCGTGTCATTTTTGGCTGTGGTGGAAATCGTGATAAGGATAAACGCGCCAAGATGGGCAAAATCACCTCTAAGTTGGCCGACACAATTATTCTTACTAACGACAATCCAAGAGATGAAAATCCTCAAGCTATTATTGATGACATCCTAAGTGGTATTGACGATAGTTATGAAGTTATCATCACTGAAAATCGCCAGACTGCGATTGAAAATGCTGTGATTACTCTGGGTGAAGATGAATGCCTGTTAATTGCTGGAAAAGGGCATGAAACTACACAAATTTTTAACCATGAAACTATAGAATCAAACGACAATGACATGGTGTTAGCCGCTATTATCGAAGCAGCAAGGTTGAAAAAAATAAAAAACAAGCAGCGTTAAGCTATTAAGACCTAGTTTTGAAAAAAAGGTAAATGGAAATTTACCGCTAAAGCAAAAAAAAATAATGCTACAAACTAATACAAAAACTTTAGCCAAACTGTTCAATATTAATTGTGGCACTAATGTTGAATTTTCAGGCATTTATACCGATACAAGGCAGCGTATGGATGGCGGTGTGTTTCTTGCTCTAATTGGTGATAATTTTGATGCTCACAACTACATACAAAAAGCTGAAGAAATGGGCGCTGTTGCCATTATTGCCAGTCGTCAAGTATCAAGCAGGCTCCCCGTTTTGTTGGTTAAAAATACGCAAGATGCGCTCAGTAAAATTGCCAAACACCACTTAAACAATATCAAACCAATGGCCGTAGCCATTACCGGTAGCAACGGAAAAACCACCACTAAAAATTTACTGGCCAACATTCTCAAACTGTCTGCACCAACGCTTAAAACTGCAGGCAATTTAAATAATCATCTCGGTGTGCCAATGACACTCCTAAAGCTTGAGCCCACGCACCAATACGCGGTGATTGAAATGGGGGCTAATCATTTGGGTGAAATCAAACACCTACGTGAGCTGGTACAACCTGATGTGGCTGTAGTAACTAATACCGGAGATGCGCATATCGGTGAATTTGGCAGTAAAGAAAATTTAATTAGTGCCAAGGGTGAAATTTACTCGGTAGATTCTCAAAATATCACTAACACCAATACCAACTACACAGCCGATCTTAGCTTTGGAAATGATGGCGATGTGTTTGCTAGCAATATTCATGAATCAAACTTTACACTTAACATTAAAGAGAAAAATATCGATGTGTCGCTACAGCTAATTGGCAAACACAATATAGACAACGCCTTGGCAGCGAGCGCTTGTGCACATGCCTTGGGCATTGATATTGATCAAATTAAATCGGGCCTTGAAAATACCAAGGCAGAGCCTGGACGCCTAAACACTATCCGTACTGAAAAATTTACACTCATTGACGATACTTACAACGCCAGCCCCACTTCAGTCAAAGCAGCACTTGAAACTTTATCGCAATATCGGGGCGAATTAGTTGTGATATTGGGCGATATGGCAGAGCTCGGCGATGAAGCAATATCACTGCATCAGCAAGTGGGCAAGCTCGCTAAACAGATCACAGCTAATTTTTACAGCTTTGGTACACTGTCCAAACACTATCAAGCCCAACATTTTGATTCACAGCAGCAACTATCTGACCACATTACAAAAAACCACTTAGGCTCAACCGTTCTTGTTAAAGGCTCTAGAATCGCCCAACTGGATAAACTTATCACTCTTTTACAAAAATAACTCGTTTTTCACTTGACCTTTTGTCAAAACCTAGCGATAATTACGCGCTTGATGGGCCCGTGGCTCAATTGGATAGAGTACTCGGCTACGAACCGAGCGGTTACTGGTTCGACTCCAGTCGGGCCCACCATCAAATTCACATCAAGTTTATTCGCCCAAAGTACTTCTGATAGAATACACGCATGATGACAATCCCCAACATAATTACACTTTCTAGAATTTTCTTAATTCCAGTTTTTGTCGCCCTCTATTATTTCCAGCCGGCCTATACACAAACGCCAGTTTTTACCTGGATTAATTTTTGTCTAACGGGCGCTTATGCCTTTATCAGCACAACTGATTACTTAGATGGCTATCTCGCCAGAAAGCTTAACATGACTTCGCAATTGGGTGCTTTTCTAGATCCTGTGGCAGATAAGCTTATGGTTTCGGTTGCACTGATTATGCTGGTAGATTTTTACCCATCAGATACGCATTGGTATATCACCATTGCTGCGCTTATTATCATTTCTCGTGAAATTTTAGTCTCGGCTTTAAGAGAATGGATGGGCACTATTGGTCAACGATCGAATGTGAATGTTTCTTACATTGGCAAGGTTAAAACCTTTGTGCAAATTTTTGCCATTTTATTCTTACTCTATCAGCAGCCCTTCTTTGGCCTACCTAGTTTTGAGATTGGCGTTACCCTGCTAATAGCAGCAACACTCCTAACTTTATGGTCTGGTTTTATTTATTTAAGAGAAGGGGTTAAAACTTTTGATAATTAATCCCAAATCGGTCTTGACTATTTTGAAAAAAACACTATAATTTCACCTTCTACTGCGGGAATAGCTCAGCTGGTAGAGCATCACGTTGCCAACGTGAATGTCGCGAGTTCGAATCTCGTTTCCCGCTCCAGATTTTTAAAAGGCCTGTTTATCAGGTCTTTTTTTATATAGCCTTTTTGCACGCACCTTGGCCGGATAGCAAATCGGTTATGCAGTGGATTGCAAATCCATCTAGACCAGTTCGATTCTGGTTCCGGCCTCCATATACAAAAAAAGCCCGATTTATTATCGGGCTTTTTTTATGCAATCACTTAAGCTAAGCTACCAATTCTCGCCCAGGAGTTCAAAATAAGCTTGCGGGTGCTGGCACGCTGGACACAGCTCTGGCGCCTCTTTAGCTTCGTGTAAATAACCACAATTTCGACAACGCCAGGTTACGACACCATTACGCTTAAATACACGCCCTTCTTTGATATTCTTGGCAAGTGCCTTATAGCGACGATCATGCTGTTTTTCAGCAATAATAATTGACTCAAAAGTTTGAGCGATATCGTCAAACCCTTCTTCTCTAGCTGTTTTTGTAAACGCAGGATACATCACTGACCATTCGTATTCCTCTCCTTCTGCAGCTGCCATTAAATTATCAAAGGTATTGCCAATAACGCCAGCAGGAAATGAGCAGGTAATCTCTAACTCGCCACCTTCTAAATATTTGAAAAATCGCTCTGCATGTTCTTTTTCTTGGCTAGCTGTTTCTAAAAAAATATCAGCAATTTGCATTAAACCTTCTTTTTTCGCCTTACTGGAAAAAAAAGTATAGCGATTTCGTGCTTGTGATTCTCCCGCAAAGGCAATCAACAAGTTTTTCTCAGTTTGCGATCCTTTGATACTGTTTGACATAAGACTTATTGTTAACGAAATAATGACAAAATTATAACGCCATACACAAACTTACGGCTGGTTATTCTCTATAGGGCTGTCCATTGCTGCTCTAATAAAATCTCTTGATCATTTTTTATTAAGACTTGATACATATCTCCAGACTCTAAAACACCCACGCCTTTTGGTGTGCCTGTCATCACAATATCTCCATCCTCTAAATGCATAAAAGATTGAATTTCTTTTAATATTTTTTCAGGAGAGTGAATCATTAGCTCTAGATTTCCTTGCTGCGCAACAACGCCATTAATAGACAATGTGAACGACAAAGAGGGATCGATACTTTCTATCGGAATAAACATGCTAAATACCGCTGATCCGTCAAAAGACTTGGCACGCTCCCAGGGGAGTGATTTTTTCTTAAGTTGGGATTGAAGCCCTCTTTTAGTTAGGTCAAAGCCAAAACCAACTGCTGAAAACCGACCATTTTCAAAAACAAAGGCTAACTCTCCTTCGTAATGAATAGGCTCTTGGTGGTATGAATTAAGCTCATGGCTAATGGCTGAGTTGGGTTTAGAAAACAACACCATTTGATCTGGAATTTCATTGTTGAGTTCGCTAATATGCGCATAATAATTTCTACCCACGCAAACAACCTTTGAAGGAGTAATCATCTTTTTATTAATACAAATAGTATTCATAACCCCTCTATTTTTTATCTAAAATAATTCTACACCCTAAAAACCGACCAAAAATTTAGTAAATAATTAAAATTGTCAGTATTTGGCTCTGAATTTATGCAAAAACCGACTATTTATATAAAAAAATACCACTTTTAAGCCTTAAAATCGTATTTTATAAACAAAAATACCCACTAAACAATATATTTAGTGGGTATTTTCAGAAATTTAGCAAATTTCAAGAATGGCTTATTTTTTACTTTAAAGCCTTGAGGCGTAAGCGAAGTGCGTTCAGCTTGATAAAACCTGCTGCATCTTTTTGATCATAAGCGCCTTCATCATCTTCAAAGGTGGCAATTTTCTCACTAAACAGTGAATCATCAGATTTACGCCCAACAACTGTAATGCCGCCTTTGTAAAGCTTAAGACGCACAACACCATTAACGACTGCTTGTGTTTGGTCGATTGCCGCTTGAAGCATTTCACGCTCTGGCGCAAACCAAAAGCCGTTATAAACCATCTCAGCATATTTTGGCATTAGCTCGTCTTTAAGATGCGCTGCTTCACGATCAAGTGTGAGACTTTCCATGGCGCGGTGAGCTTTAAGCATAACTGTGCCAGCTGGGGTTTCGTAACAACCGCGTGATTTCATGCCGACAAAACGATTCTCAACAATATCATCACGACCAATACCGTGAGCACCTGCGCGCTGATTAAGCACTTCCATTACCGTTGCCGGGCTCATGGCTTCGCCATCAATGGCCATGATATCGCCCTTTGAATAAGTAAGTTCAATGTATTCAGCTTGGTCAGGTGCGTTCTCAGGAGAAACGGTCCAACGCCACATATCGTCTTCTGGCTCTGCCCAAGGATCTTCCAAGATATCACCCTCATAAGAAATATGCAATAAATTAGCATCCATTGAATAGGGGGATTTTTTATTTTGCTTTTGGTAGTCAATCTCAATACCATGACTCTCAGCAAAGTTCATTAACGATTCACGCGAAGACAACTCCCACTCACGCCACGGCGCAATCACTTGAATATCTGCGTCGAGGGCATAAGCATTAAGCTCGAAACGCACTTGATCATTACCTTTACCGGTTGCACCGTGTGAAATAGCATCTGCACCTACTTCACGAGCAATTTCAACCAAACGCTTAGAAATAAGTGGACGAGCAATCGAGGTACCTAGTAGGTATTCACCCTCATAAATTGCATTGGCACGAAACATTGGAAAGACAAAATCTCTAGCAAACTCTTCACGCAAATCTTCAATATAGATTTCTTTAACGCCTGAAGCTATTGCTTTGGCACGTGCCGGCTCTACCTCTTCACCTTGACCAATGTCAGCGGTAAAAGTAACCACTTCACACTGGTAAGTGTCTTGCAGCCATTTAACGATAATACTTGTATCCAATCCACCTGAATAGGCTAATACTACTTTATTCATCTTTATTCCTTGCGCTCTCTTGAGCCGTACTTTTTCCAAAATTAATTGTTTTTACTAGCAAAACCTTGCCAAGTTGATCAACCACTTCAACCGTCCATTTGCCTGTCCATGTGTGCCAAATATTTTTACTTGACCAAACACGCCAACGATCTCCTTTAATATCAAAGCTAATTTCAGCCTTGGTTTTATTCTGGTAAATCCAGCGGTGTGTGATTCTATCACCGCTTAACTGTCGAACATTGGTAAAGAAATAGATTTTACCTAAAGAATCCTGTGCTTCAGTAATTATCTCAACTGGCTGTCTATCAACCACAGAAGTGGCAAAAACTGCCTGGGAAATATTCTGGTGTGGCCATGCAGCTAATGCAGATTGTGCAATAAATACCCATAATAGTGGGATTATTTTTTTCATTATTTCACCCAATCAACCATATGTAATTCAATTTCATCTTCATTAATTTTAGCATCTGAAAAAGTACGTCCACGTACTGAAATTCCAGCTAAATGCACAGACTCCATATTACCACTAATTAATGGATGCCAATCAAACAACGACTTTTTTTCGTGCAATAACCGATAGGCGCATGTTGGCGGTAACCAGTTAAATTTTTCACCCCAATCTGGGTAAATGGTTAAACAATCAGGTACGTAATCTTGGCGATTGTCATAATGTGGACATTGGCAAGTTTCCTCGTTCATGTAATGACACACCACATCAGTAAAGTAAATATCACCCGTGTCTTCGTCTTCAAGCTTATGTAAACAACAACGTCCGCAACTATCACAAAGCGATTCCCACTGCTCGCGACTCATGTCACTCAGACTGGTTGTTTGCCAAAAATTTAACTCTGTGTCTGACATAACCTTACAACAATCCGCCAACAAGGCGAGCTAAAATTTTTCTACCTTCAGCATCCCCTTTTCGTGCTGATGCACTGGCCCAATAGTAGGCTTTTTGATAGTTAGGCGCTACACCGGTGCCGTTAATATACATCATGGCTAGAGAATTTTGCGAACGGGTAATATCTTGATTAGCAGATTGTTGCATGAGTACAAATGCTTTGCGCTCATCCTTGGCGACCAGCTCGCCAATACTATAAAGTATGCTTAAATTATATTGTGCAATCGGGTTGCCTTGTTGTGCACTAATTAGCAATTTTTCAACATTGGTCATGATATCCAAATTACTATTTAACGAGTCTAATATCTGCTGCTGATCAGGAATCATATTGGATAAATTAATCTCTGGCTGAATATTTAAACCCTCGAGTATGCCGTTTGTTATGCTGATAGGTACTAGACCGGATTCAGTTTGAACACTTTCAACCGTTTGCACCTCAAGTGTTGCAATCTCAAGTGCTAACTCTTCCTCTTTTGATTGCGCCAAAGTCTCTAGATCTTGGAGCAAAATAGTGGCTGTCTCTTGCTGTTGCTCGCTCGCCTTAGTCAGCCATTTTTTAGCCTTAGTAGTTTGGTCGTTAGCTAGTAACAATTGACCAAGCTGCAACTGTGCTTTTGCATGTCCTGCTTGAGACGCTTCTAAAAATAACTGCTGCGCTTTGACTTCATCTTTAATTACACCCATACCTGAAAGTAGGTTTATGGCTAAAGCATATTGCGCATTGATATGCCCTTGGTCTGAGGATTTTCGATAATAATAAACCGCCTGAGCGTATTGATTTCGACTCTGGTAAAAGTCGGCCAAATGAAATTGCGCTTCAGGATCGTATTGGTTGGCAGCCTTTAAATACCAAATTTGTGCTGAGTTATCGTCCTGATCAACACCTACACCCTCTTCATACAACTTGGCTAAGGTCAGCTGTGCAACACCGTAGCCCAGCTGTGCTGCTCGCTCATACCAATGAAAGGCTTTTTTATCATTCGCCTCAACTCCTTCACCAAGTCGATACATCACTGCTAAGTTATATTGCGCAGCAACAAAATCTTGCTCAGCTGCTTTCTCATACCAATCTTTAGCTTGTGTTAAATCTTGAGCGGTACCAATGCCGTGATAATAACCATTGGCAATGTTAAATTGAGCACTTGCATAACCTTGATTTGCAACTTGCGTATACCAATAAAATGCTAATTTTTCATCAGTCTTGATGCCAATACCATTATGGTACATATTCGCCAAGCTGAATTGCGACCTAGCATCACCACTTTTTGCAGATTTTTCTAACTTGGTTAGTAAAAGATCTTGTGACATTTGGCTTGAATCATCAAGTGTTTTAGGCTGTTGATTGATGACCTCATTACCCTGCTCAGACTGCAAAATCTGCAAAGCCTGAGCCGGTGCACAAAGAATACCAATAAGATAGAAAAATTTAATCATTGCTTTATATTTTAATCAGGTTGTTATGAGTTGAGAAGCTAATCTTTCAATGCCAATAGCCACACCAGAACAAGGCGGCAAGGGGGTTTCCAGACAAGCTAAAAATTCAACATCTAGATCAAAAAAAGGCTTATTCAGCTGTTGACGCTTGGCATTTTCATGCGCAAACACCTGTTGATATGACGATGAATCTTGCAACTCATCGTAGCCATTACCTACTTCAACACCTGACAAATACAACTCAAATCTATGCGCAATTCTGCCTTCAATCCTAGCCAGAGCCGACTGCTCGGACGGATAATCATAGATAAAACAGATGGGTATATCCTTTAAACAAGGCTCAACTAAATGCACGAACAAAAACATTTGCAGATCTTCAATCCATTCAAACTCAATACTCAGGCCGTGTGTTAAAGCGATGCGCTTTAATGATTCAAAATCTGTATTTAGTATGTCGATATTAGTAAACTGAGAAAATGCCTGAGCATAAGACATCTTAACTGTCTTATCTTCAAAGCCTAAATGATGAAGCAATGCAGATAGGTCGGCCATTAGCCGGTGAATATCGAAATTGATTCGGTAGTATTCTAATAAAGTGAACTCATTAAAATTACGCTCACCCACTTCATTGTCTCTAAAGACTGGGCAGATTTGATAAATATCACCACTTCCCTGTGCCAGTAATTTTTTCATTTCTAACTCGGGAGAAGTGTGTAGATACTGTTGTTTTTTTAGGCCAATCGCTTGATTAGTAGCCACAACAATACTGTCAATATAAACGTCAGTTGTTGGGGTATTTAATAAAGATGGTGTTTGCACTTCGAGCAAATCCTGAGCATCAAAAAATGCACGGATTTTTTTAAATAAGACTGCTTTTTTCTCAAGTTCTGTCATGCTGCCAGATTGGAGTAAAGAATGTTAAGCCAACATTTATTTTTAAACAGTAACTATGAGCGTCCAGCATATTCATTAGTACGCGTATCCACTTTAACAATTTCACCAATGCTAATAAAAAGTGGCACTTGAACAACAACACCTGTATTCATAGTTGCCGGCTTTCCGCCTGTTCCAGCAGTATCACCCTTAAGACCGGGATCGGTATCAACAACCTCCAACATAACATGATTTGGTGGTGTAACAGAAATAGGGTTGTCATTCCAAAGCACTACAGTACACATATCCTGTTCAACTAAATATCCGCGTGCGTCATCCATAGCACTATCATCAATGGCGTATTGCTCAAAAGTCTCAGGATCCATAAAATTCCATGCACTACCATCATTATAAAGATACTGCATATCAAGCTCCATAACGTCAGCACCCTCTAAAGACTCACCTGATTTAAAGGTTTTAATCAGGCTTTTTCCAGTAATTAAATCCTTAAACTTGACACGATTAAACGCCTGACCTTTGCCTGGCTTTACAATTTCATTATTAACAATAGAGCAAGGATTGCCGTCCAGCATAAGTTTCATGCCATTTTTAAACTGACTGGTGGAGTAATTTGCCATTTTTTAACCTATTAAGTGTAAAATTCAAGCATCTTATTTTACGCACTTTTTCATGCACATACACGAATACCAGGCGAAAGGCTTATTTAGACAATTCAACATTCAAACGCCCAAAGCCATTTTGGTTACCACTTCCGGTGAAGCTGCCAAAGCTTGTGCCGAATTAGGCGGCAGCATCTGGGTGGTTAAGGCTCAAGTGCACGCTGGTGGTCGTGGCAAAGGCGGTGGTGTGGTTTTATGTCGCTCAATTAATGATGTTGAGAATGCCTGCGAACAACTACTTGGATCAAACTTAATTACGCCACAAACAGATGACAAGGGCCTGCCCATTAACCAACTACTGATTGAAAGTGGTCAAAATATTGAGCGTGAACTGTATCTAGGGCTATTGGTTGATCGACAAACTCAGAAAATTACAGTTCTTGCTTCGACTGAAGGTGGCATGGATATTGAAAAAGTAGCTAGCGACACACCCTCAATGATCATTAAGTTTGGAGTTGACCCACTGGGCGCTTTAAGTGCGAATGATTGCGCTTCAATTGCCTCACAGCTTAATCTTAAAGATACACTGGCCGATCAATTTATAACAACCTTAATGGGCTTGTACGAAATTTTTATCAGCAAAGATGTTAGCCTTATCGAAATCAATCCGCTAATTACAACAACAGAAAACACGTTGTTGGCGCTAGATGGAAAAATTGATTTCGATGATAATGCCCTATATCGACACGAAGACATAACTGCCATGCGTGACACTTCACAAGAAGATGAAAAGGAAAATGAGGCAAGTAAATATCAGCTTAACTACATCTCTTTGGATGGCACCATTGGCTGCATGGTGAATGGCGCAGGACTAGCCATGGCGACCATGGATTTGATTGAGCACCATGGTGGCTCACCTGCAAATTTTTTGGATGTTGGCGGTGGCACAACCGCTGATCGTGTTGCAAAAGCATTTGAACTCATTCAAACAGAGGCAAATGTTAAAGGTGTTTTAGTCAATATTTTTGGCGGCATTGTTCGTTGTGACTTAATTGCTCAAGGTATTTTACAAGCGATTGAAAAAGTAGGTCTAAACCTACCAATCGTGGTGCGTTTAGAAGGAACTAATGCCACTGAAGGCTTAAAACTCCTTGATGAATCAACAGCAGAAATTTACACCGAAGCGGACCTTACTCAGGCAGCGATTAAAATTGTATCGCTAGCAAAAGGAGTGGCAAAATGAGCGTATTAATCAATTCTAGCACTCGAGTCATCACTCAAGGCTTTACCGGCAAGCAAGGCACTTTTCATTCGCAACAAGCTATCGACTATGGAACACAGTTTGTTGGTGGTGTTACTCCTGGAAAAGGTGGGCAAACACACCTAGATTTACCCGTATTTAATTCTGTTAAAGAATCAATGGCAGCAACTGGCGCTACCGCCACCATGATTTACGTACCGCCGCGCTTTGCCTATGCCTCTATTGTTGAAGCAATTGAAGCTGAAATACCGGTTATCGCTTGTATTACAGAAGGCATTCCTGTGCAAGACATGCTGAAAATCAAAGCAATCTTAAAAGATTCTAATTCAACCTTGATTGGTCCCAATTGCCCAGGCGTTATCACCCCTGACGAATGCAAGTTGGGCATTATGCCAGGCAATATTCATCAAGCTGGTAGTGTTGGTGTGGTATCTAGATCAGGCACACTTACTTACGAAGCCGTTCATCAAACCACCCTAACAGGGCTTGGTCAAAGTACTTGTATTGGTATTGGTGGCGACCCTATTCAGGGGATGAATTTCATTGATTGTTTGGCGCTGTTTGAACAAGATGAGCAAACCCAATCCATTATCATGGTGGGTGAAATCGGTGGATCTGCTGAAGAAGAAGCAGCAGAATTTATCAAAAGCAACATATCAAAGCCTGTTGTCTCTTATATTGCCGGACTAACTGCACCAAAAGGTAAGCGTATGGGGCATGCGGGTGCAGTTATTAGCGGTGGAAGTGGAAAAGCAGAGGATAAAATCAAAGCGCTCGAAGCGGTAGGTGTTGCCATTGCACCTACGCCTGCAATGATGGGGTCAACTCTTTTAGAAATTTTAAAATAATCCATAAGGTGATAGGCAAATTCTATCACTCAGATAAATCATGAAAAAACCTATTGTTGTTTTGGGAATCGGTGAGCTTGGCAGTGTTTTTGCTCGTGCTTTTCTAAAAAATAATTACCCGGTATATCCCATCACTAAAGAGACAGATATTAATGAGCTTGCACATAATATTGATCCAGAGTTAATCTTAATCTGCACCGGGGAAGCTGACTTACAAAACGCGCTAAAAGACATTCCAGATAAATGGAAAAATCGTGTGGCAATGATGCAAAATGAACTTTTGCCCAGAGATTGGGAAGATCATGGATTTATTAATCCAACGGTTATTTCTGTATGGTTTGAAAAGAAAAAAGGCATGGATTCTAAGGTGTTAATATCCTCTCCTGTATTTGGTAAAAAATCCCACATATTGGCCGAATCTCTTGCTCTAATCGATATTCCAGCCCATGTACTTAACAGTGAAGATGCTCTGTTATTTGAATTGGTCTTAAAAAATCTATACATTCTAACAACCAATATTGCTGGCATGGCTATTGAGCCAGGTGCCAATGTTGACAGCCTACGTCGCAATCATCTTCAATTAATGCGTGATGTTTCAAGTGATGTTTTGATATTACAAAGCACACTTACTGGGCGGGTATTTGATCAAACCGATTTAGAACAGGGAATGATTAAGGCTTTTGAAGGGGATTTGAAGCATGGTTGCATGGGTAGATCAGCTCCTGCACGACTTGAGCGAGCACTACAGTTAGCTAGAGAGCTAGACTTGACCATGCCAACCTTAGAAAAAATTAGGAAGAATGCTTAACCATTCATCTTGGCGTAGACTTTTTCAATTTCTTGTTCTAACGCCAATAATGAAAAACCTCTTACCTCTTCAATAAATTTTTGCCCCATAAAAAATACTTGTACCACAGGTAATGAGAAAACACCGTGCTGTGCACAGACTTCTTGCAACTGTTCGCAATCAATATAAACCATTTCCAGATCTGGAAACTTAGCTGAATAATTATTAAATATTTGTGGCTTAATAGTCTGACAAACACCACAATGAGCGCCGCCAAATAAAATTAACACTGCATCCTTTTCACGCTTAAGACTCTCTAATTGATCTTGACTTTCTAGTTGATTCATAATTGCTCTCCTAGTTGGGTAAAGAATACCTCAAAACTGGGCAGATTTAATTCTGCCTGTCTTTGTTTTTCACCCCACATTGGCTCTGGAAAGTAGCTATCAGCCTCAAAACGCGCCATAACATGCCAATGAACGTGCGGCAACAGGTTGCCAAATGATGCGATGTTGATCTTATCAGCTTTAAAATAGTCCAACATATATTTTTCAGTCACATCAATTATTCTAAAAATTTCCAGTTTTTCATCAACACTACATTCGCTAAATTCTTTAATTTTCCTTTGGGTAAAAATCTTAACCCAGGGTACTTCACTTGTCTCAATCTCTACTTTAACCAATTCATTTTCAAAAATCATATCTGTCTCTTTAATAAAATCGTCATAGGTCTTGCGACGATGCGTCTATAGTCAACAACATCGCATCACCATAAGAGAAAAATCGATATTCATTTTCAATAGCATGTTGATAAATCTCCATCATTCTTTCTCGACCAATAAAAGCACTAACCAGCATCAGCAAGGATGACTTTGGCAAGTGAAAATTAGTAATCATCATATCCACTATCTTAAACTCATAGCCAGGATAGATAAAAATATCAGTCTCTTCTTTTGTAGCATGAAGTGTGCCACTCTTAGCGGCAGACTCCAGGGATCTAACTGCCGTAGTTCCCACGGCAATAATGCGCCCACCATTAGCTTTGGTTTGCTGGATTTTGTCCACTGTTTTTTGATCAATTTCAAAATATTCACTATGCATCTGATGATCAGTAATATTATCAGCCTTAACTGGTTGAAACGTACCCGCCCCCACATGTAGTGTTACAAAAGTATGGTCAACACCCTGGTTTTTTAATTTTTTTAACAAGGCATCATCAAAATGCAGCCCTGCCGTCGGCGCTGCTACCGCACCTTCTTGCTCAGCAAAAACTGTCTGGTAGCGCTCTAAGTCAGATTTTTTATCACTACGCTCAATATAAGGCGGAAGCGGGATATGACCCACATCATTTAACAATCCCAGTAATGAGTCTGTTTCAAAATTTAATGTATAAAAGCCATTCTCTTTGTTGATAACTTGGGCTTTATCACCATTTTCCAAAGTGATAAAACTGTCCATTTTTGGCGCTCTAGAAGCTTTCACCATGGCTAGCACTTGCTTATCATTTAGCAGGCGCTCAATCATAATTTCAACTTTACCACCTGAAGCTTTATGGCCAAATAATCTTGCAGGAATAACACGCGTGTTATTCATCACTAGCAAATCGCCAGGCTTAATAAACTCAGTTATTTGATAAAAGTGTGCATCAATTATTGTATTTTGAGGCACTAAAAGTCTTGAATCCGTTCTGTTTTCTGGCGGATTTTGTGCAATCAAAGACTTGGGTAAATCAAAATCAAATTCACTTAATAACATAACTTACTTAGCACTCTTGTCCAACAGAGCTTGCTTACTAAACAATTCTAATACTTGGTGGCTGGCTGTCACAATTGCTCTAGGCGTGATCGTGGCGCCAGTAAATGCCTCAAAAACACCACCATCACGCTTTACTTTCCAATTATCTGGACCAGGATTTGATAATGACAATCCAGTAAATTTCTTAATCCAATCTGACTTTCTTGTTTCAATTTTATCACCCAGGCCAGGGGTTTCTTTATGAGCAATAACGCGCACACCAAGCAGCGTTTGATCAGATGAAATCCCTGTTAGTAGGAGAATATTGCCATTGTATCCATTAGGGTAAGTGTGCTCTATTAAATGAGCAAAAACCTGTCCATTGCGTTTTGCAGGGTAAATATTAATACTTTGATGCACGCCATGCAATGTTAACAACTGCGTATATTTATCTTTCAATATATCATTATCATAATTAGACACAAGCTCAGCTAAGCGCTTAATCAATAGCTGCTCTTCATTGTGTTGAATTTGCTCTTGGGTAGTGTTTTGCGTCCAGCTCACAAAGAAAATACTGATTATCGTGAAGATCAACAACAACAGACCTGGCTTTAAAATTTCCTTAATCATGATCTTCCAAACACCTTTGGCTGTGTGTAATGATCAATTAACGGCACCACCATATTCATTAACAATACAGCAAACGCAACACCATCAGGATAACCGCCATAGGTGCGAATAACAACAATCAACATGCCAATCAAAAATCCATAAATTAATCGCCCTCTAGGTGTTGTACTAGCTGAAACTGGATCGGTAGCAATAAAAAATGCGCCCAACATTGTACCACCCAATATCAAGTGGTTTTGAACTGGCAGATGCTGCTGTGCATCAAGCATCGAAATAAGCGATGCCACAGTCAAAATTCCAGCTAAAACTGCAACAGGAATATGCCAAAATATAATTTTGCGCGCCAATAAATAAATACCGCCAACTAAAAATCCTATATTAATCCACGATTGAGAGATGGAACGCACTTGCAGTGTTGCGATATCACTCCCTAAAGATAGACTAGTTTTAACGTCATCTAATCTTGTTGCACCACTTATTCCATCAAAATTTAATAAATTAAACACCTCATCAACCACCTGACTCAAGCTTAAAAAATCAACTGGCCAGGTGGTCATTTGCAAAGGGTATGAAATCAATAAAAAAGCATAGCCCAGCATAGCAGGATTAAACGGGTTATTGCCCAGGCCACCATACAACTGCTTACCAAAGATAATTGCAAATGCAACGCCCACAACCACCAGCCACCACGGCGCAATAGAAGGAATAGAAATAGCCAGCAAAATGGCCGTTAAAACTGCCGAACCATCACTGAGAGACGCCAGAACCGAACGACCTCGCATCGCCACAAAAGCGGACTCAACAATCAATGCTGAAACAACGCCTAGCAATATTTGAACAATAATACCCCAGCCAAAGAATACATAAGATGCACTAACACCTAGCACCAGGGCATAAATAACCTGTCTCATAATTTGATTAGTATTAAGTCCAGTACTATGCATTGTCTTCCTTGGTTTTTTTAACGCGCGCCATTGCCTGGGCGATTTTATCCTTTTGTGCTGAATCTGCCTGTTTATCTTTAGCCATTTTCTCTTTTAGCGCTTGCTTTTTCTCAGCCATCATTTTTGCACGCTCTTGTTTATTGCGCTCTAATCGATACTCTCTAAACTCAAAGCGCTCTCTAGCAATATCAGTTTTATGTTGATCAGTTTCTTGTTTTTTGGATAACGCCTTAGCAAAAGAGAAATAACTTACCAAGTCAATATGACTAGGACAAACATACGAGCAACATGCACATTCAATGCAGTCTAGTAGATGGTAATCCATGCACTTGTCAATATTTTTACCTTTGGCATGCCAATAAAGCTGCTGTGGTAACAATCCAATTGGGCAAACCGTATTGCAACTATTGCAACGAATACATTCTTTAGTGGCTTGTACGGGCTTTTTATTATTGACAAAAATACAATTCGTAATTTTACAAATTGGCACTTGAGTGGTTTCTACATCAACCCCCATCATCATACCACCCATGCGGTAATCATGCGCTTGACTGTTAACCTTGGTAAGGCCGATCACTTGCTCAAAGGAGGTTCCTAGCCGCACTTCTGCGTTGATGGGTGTTAGCGCATCCCCTGTAATTGTTACAATGCGTGAGACCAAAGGACGTTGATCGATAACCGCATCATAAATAGCTTTGGTACTTGAAACATTTTGACATAAAACACCTTTATCTGCTGCAAATCCACCTGATGGAATTTCAATATTTAGCAAAGCTTTAATTAAAAGTTTTTCAGCGCCAGAAGTGTATTTTGTGGGCAGCTGGACAAGACTGATTCGATCATTATGACTAAACATCAACAGAGACTGATACGCCTCTTGCTTGTCATCTTCAATGGCAATAATGGCTTTTTTGGCACCAGTGATGTGTAATAAAATTTCTACGCCACGTACAACTTCTCGAGGATGGTGTTGCATTAGCGCATCATCGCACATCACCCCAGGTTCGCACTCTGTGCCATTAATAATCAGGGTATGGCAGTCAGTTGCCTTACTCAGCTTTGTATGCGATGGAAACCCGGCGCCACCTAAGCCTACAATACCTGAACGCTGAACATAGTCAATCATTGTTTGTCGGTCACAATGTAGGAAATCATGTCCACAACCTTGTGTCTCAATCCACTCATCTTGGCCATCAGACTCAATACTAATACAGTTAGATTTTAAGCCTGACTTATGTGGAATAATTTGCTTGTCAATTGCCGTGACAGTGCCAGATATAGAAGCGTGAATAGGTACACAGAATTGATCTTCTGTTTTTGCAATAATTTGTCCTGTCAGCACCCTATCACCAACACTAACACAAGGCTTGGCTTCTGCACCAATACGTTGTTGAAGTGGTAAAACCACCTTACTAGGCAAGGGTGCTTGAACAATTTCTACTTGATTAACCGGATAAGGATTGGCAATTACAACGCCACCTGAGAAAGTATTATTAGACACGAACTTCTCCAGGAATATTTGGTACAAAGGTTGATAAGGTTGGGGTGATTTCTCTTACATAGATACAGTCAACTGGACAAACTGGAATGCATAAATCACAACCCGTGCATTCATCCTGGATAACCGTTGTCATTACTTTTGAGGCACCTACAAACGCATCTACAGGGCAAGCCTGAATGCACAAAGTACAGCCAATGCATAATTTCTCATCAACATAAACAACATGGTCAGGTTTGGTTTCTCCGTGTTCTTCATTTAGTGTTAAGACCTCCAAGTCCAACAGCTCTGCCAATGCATCCACACCCTCTTGACCACCGGGCGGACACTGATTTATTTGCGCCTCGCCTTTAGCTAAAGCTTCAGCATACGGACGACAGCCCGGAAAGTCACACTGTCCACATTGGGTTTGCGGCAAAATAGCATCAATTTGATCAACCAAAGGGTTGCCTTTAATTTTAAAACGAATCGCAGCATAACCCAGGATCAGTCCAAGAATTAGGGTTAAGCTTGAAAAAATAACAACCGATTCTATCACTAGGCCAGTCCAATAAAGCCCATAAATGCCATAGACATTAAGCCTGCGGTAATCAAGGCAATAGGCGCACCCCTAAAGGCAACAGGTACATCAGCTGTATCAATACGTTCACGAATAGCTGAAAATAACACCAGTACAAAAGAAAAACCAATCGCTGCGCCAAAGCCATACACGACTGACGCTAAAAACCCATTATCCTGGTTAACATTTAAAAGTGCCACGCCCAGTACTGCGCAATTGGTGGTAATAAGTGGTAGAAAAACACCGAGAGATTGATGCAGAACAGGAGAGGTTTTATTAACTACCAGCTCTGTAAAACCCACCACACCTGCAATGGTAACAATAAAAGCGATGGTTCTCAAATATTCCATTTCAAATGGTATGAGAATGTAAGTATTAATTAAGTAGCTAGAAACACTGGCTAAAGTTAAAACAAAAGTTGTCGCAAAACCCATGCCAATAGCAGTCTCGACTTTTTTAGAGACTCCCATGAATGGACATAATCCTAGGAACTTCACCAAGACGAAATTATTCACCAAGATTGTGCTCACTAAAATTAAAACATATTCATTCATACTGCTGATTTTAACCAACAATTATAAATTCATATAGCTAATTTTGACTCGTCTTATCCTTTAGTTTATCAAGCATTTGCCAGTATAGATCTAATTTACATTGCCGTCTCATAGAAAGTCAAAGTATCCGCATAATTCTGCACGCCGAACTCACCATACTGATAATCAAGATCAAATGAGTCAACACCACAACGCAACATTAGTTGAATCCTATTACGGTTAGCATTAAATGCAAAAATTTCACCTGTATAACGCCATACGCTTCTTAATATTCTAACTTGAGTACAAACTCTACAATCATCAGCATTTCTAAAGTCAACAGCAATCAATGGAATACTCTGCAAATCATTGGCAATCCGCTCAATCTGATCTGTGACTTCCAATCGAAGAGAAATTTGTAAATTTTCTAATAATTGCTTATCTTCAAAAAGCCACCTATCCAGCGAGATGGTGCAATTTTCTACCAACTGTGATTCAAAATCAGATACGTGCAATAATTCCTTGCTAAGAATGATATTATTTTTTGTAGTCATTTTATCCCTCGATAATTAAAGTTAACATAGAAACTAAGATATACATATTTTTCTAAAAAAATAGAAATAAATAGTAAAAAAATAACTTTATTATTTAAAAATATGCAATTAATAGTATATTATTCTCTTATTAATAAAAACTATAGAAATTATTATGGACAAGACGGACATACAAATTCTAAATTTGTTACAAAAAAATGCAGATTTAACTATTCAAGACATTTCCAAATCGGTTTATTTATCGACCACTCCCTGCTGGAAGAGAATTAATAAATTAAAGTCGATGGGTTTTATTCAAAAAACCGTAGCAATACTTGATCCAAAAAAAACAAACCTAAATACTATAGCTTTTGTATTTGTTACCATTGAGAGCCATGACCAAGAAAAACTAGCCCTATTCTCCAGGGTTGTTGAAAGAATGCCAGAAATTGTAGAGTGTCATCGCATGAGTGGCACGATTGATTATTTACTAAAAGTAATTATTAAGGATATTGAGAGCTATGATTTATTCTATAAAAAACTAATTAACAAAGTGTCATTTCTTAAGGTTACATCTAATTTTGTACTTGAAAAAATAAAACAAACTAGCGAAATTCCAATTATGGGTAGCATCGATATTACATAATAATCTTTATCATGCCAAATGAGCTAACCAGTAACAACGCACTGCCTACCCATTTTTTAAAAACCTGGTCATTTTCAATTATTTTTTGATGCGCCCTAATGCCAACCACATGGCCAATGGCCGCAATAGGGATTAAAACAAGGGCGAATTCCCAATCAATAGTGACCCCCATCAGCATAAAGGTGACCATCTTAATGCTCACCAATACAAACCAAAGTACAAACAAAGTATTGCGCAAATACTCTTTGGCAATATGGCGCATATACACCGCTACAATTAGTGGCGCACCTGTAAGCGAAGTGCCTGCCACATAACCGCCCAAAATCAGTAATAATTTATCTATCCAGGGCTTATCTGATGTAATTTTTTGATTAAAAATCCAGGTAATGGCATAAAAAATAGTGATGGAATAAATAAAGATAATCACCACCCGATCAGGCAAGCTTAATAACCCGGCAACACCGACAAGTGTGGGTGGAATAATCCATACTAATGAGCGTTTTAGGTAATCCCAGTCCACTTTTTTGATGGACTTAACCAGTGTTAACGACGAAAAAAACAGTAGGTGAATGCCGATTACGGGCAACCAATATACAGGGCTACCGCCAATCAATAGCATTAGTGGCAGTCCAATTGCTGCACCACCAAAACCCAGTCCTGTGCGGACAAACCCTGTCCATAGAAAAATCAGACTAACCAGCACAAGACTGGTAGTATCAAAAACCATTAGCGCAGAGTATTCGCCAACTTTTCTGCACTCTGCTGAGTGAGTTGTGCATCTTTCGCCTCAACCATGACACGAATGAGTGGCTCAGTGCCTGAGGCACGGATTAGCACCCTTCCCTCGTCACCCAGATTTTCCTCAACTTCTTTAATAGTTGTGTTTAACTGCTGGTGATTATCAAGATCGACTTTCTCTTTGGTTTTGACATTAATTAACACTTGCGGGTATTTAACCATTTGATTTTTCAATTGATGAAGACTAGTGCCACTCTTAGCAAGAACTTCCAATACTTGTAGTGCGGAGATGATGCCGTCGCCCGAGGTGGTCTTGTCTAAACAAATCATATGACCAGAGCCCTCGCCGCCTATTACTGAGCCATGTTCCTTCATTTTTTCCATAACGTAGCGATCACCTACATCGGCTTCAACAAAATCGATATTCAAATCTCTTAAAGCATGACGCATACCTAGATTGGTCATTTTGGTGCCCACCACAACATTATTACTCAAACATTGTTGTGCCTGCCAAGCCTTAGCCACAATAAACACCAACTCATCGCCATCAACCAACTCACCTTGATGATCGACCATCATTAAACGATCACCATCCCCGTCAAAGGCAATACCCAGATCGGCTTTCGTTTCAAGCACAACATCCTGCAGATGTTGAGTATCAGTTGCACCACAATTTTTATTGATATTAACACCATCTGGCGTATTGTTAATCACCGCAGTACTAGCGCCTAATTCTGAAAATACATTATTAGCAATATGATAGGTAGCGCCATTGGCACAATCAATGACAATATTGAGCCCGCTCAAATTGATACCACGATCAAAAGTTGATTTACAAAATTCAATATATCGGCCTAGTGGCTGTTCGTGTCTACGTGCCTTGCCGATTTTATCGGAGCTGACACTTTGCATAGGTTCGGTTAATTTTTTTTCAATTTTAGCTTGATCTTTGCTGCTTAATTTTAGACCTTGACTGGAGAAAAATTTAACTCCGTTATCTTGGAAATGGTTATGGGAAGCGCTAATTACTACACCCGCTGAAGCGTTATAGGTTTGTGTCAAGTAGGCGATAGCTGGAGTTGGCATCGGACCCAATAGCCCCACATCTACACCAGCTGATAAAAATCCTGCCTCGAGTGCAGATTCAAATAAATAGCCCGATACTCTAGTGTCTTTACCAATAACTACGCTCGCCTTGCCTTTTTCTGACAAAACCGAGCCTACTGCCCAACCAAGTTTTAAAAAGAAGTCCGCTGTAATCGGCTCTATGCCTACTTCGCCTCGAATACCGTCTGTTCCAAAATAACTAGCCAATTTATTCTCCCTTTGTCGCTTGTAATACTAATAATGCATCTTTGGTTTCTATAACATCATGAACACGCACAATATCTGCCCCATTTTGAACTGCTATTATAGCGCTTGTTACACTGCCAACTACTCGACCTTTTACATCTCTGTTGTTTAGTATAGCACCAATCATGGATTTCCTAGAGAGCCCTGCTAAGAGTCGACACCCTAAACTCTTAAATTCATCGAACCGACGTAGAATCTCCAGGTTATGTTCCAGCGTCTTTCCAAAGCCGAATCCAGGGTCTAGAATAATCCTTTCTTTAGCAATGCCCACCTGTTCGCAAGCTTCAATTCTTTGTTGGAAAAATTGCCTAATATCATCAACAACATCGCCATATATTGGATTTTGTTGCATGGTTTGAGAAGATCCTTGTCGATGCATAAGACACACATCTACATCCAAAGAGGCAGCTATTTGCAAAGCGCCATCAGCCTGCAATGCATTCACATCATTAATTAAACTAGCGCCTGACGCCACTGCCTGCTCCATAACTTGAGGTTTTGAAGTGTCGATTGAAATAGGGATATTAGTTGCAGTTGATAATGCTTTAATCACCGGTATGACGCGCTCAATTTCATCAGCTGTACTCACAAGCTTCGCCCCAGGACGAGTTGACTCGCCACCGATGTCAATGATATCTGCACCTTGCTCAATCAAACGCAGAGCGCTGGCAATGGCATCTTTAGGGTTAATGTATTGTCCGCCATCAGAAAAAGAATCAGGCGTAACGTTAAGAATGCCCATTACCAATGCTTGAGTGCGTTGAATAGTCATAACGACTACAAGTGGTGTTTATACGATCTTAAGATCGCCATCAAGTGGCTTTTCATCAGAATCATTGGCATCATCTGCCTTAATTCCTGATCCTAGTTCAGTTGAGGCAACCTCTGAATCGGTAACCACTGCCGCTTCTCGAATTGGCTTGCGCTCCATAAGATCATCAATTTGCTCCTTGTCAATGGTTTCAAATTCCATGAGCGCCTTGGTCATTTCGATCAAAATATCTTTATTCTCTTCAAGAATTTTAGTTGCAATCGCATAATTTGTATCAATAATAATGCGTATTTCCTCATCAATCACCTTGAAGGTGTCCTCAGAAATATGCTTATGCTTAGTTACCTGTTTACCCAAAAATACTTCGCCATCATCTTCACCGTAAGCCAGTGGCCCAAGCTTGTCTGACATACCCCAGTGCTTAACCATTTTGTGCGCAATCTCTGTTGCACGCTCAATATCATTACTCGCACCGGTAGTGACAGAATCTTTGCCATAGATTAGCTCTTCTGCAATACGCCCACCAAACAAAGAGGCAACCTGAGAATTCAGCTTACGCCTAGAAATACTATAGCTGTCTTTTTCTGGCAAGAACATAGTTACACCAAGCGCTCTACCTCTAGGAATAATACTCACTTTATAAACTGGATCATGCTCTGGCACTATACGCCCAACAATGGCGTGGCCGGCTTCGTGATAAGCTGTCATTTCTTTTTCAGCCTCATCCATTGCCATCGACTTGCGCTCAGCACCCATCATGATTTTATCTTTGGCTTTTTCAAACTCTTGCATGCCGACTAAAAGTTTGTTCTTTCCTGCTGTAATCAGTGCTGCCTCATTACACAAATTAGCCAAATCTGCACCAGAAAACCCTGGCGTGCCTTTAGCAATATTGACAGACTTCACGTTTTTTGCAATCGGAAGGTTGCGCATATGCACCTTTAAAATTGCATCACGGCCATTAATGTCAGGCAAACCAACCATCACTTGGCGGTCAAAACGTCCAGGGCGTAGCAATGCTGGATCAAGCACGTCAGGACGGTTAGTCGCTGCAATAACAATAATGCCTTCCGAGCCTTCAAAGCCATCCATCTCAACCAGCATCTGATTCAAGGTTTGCTCACGCTCATCATGACCACCACCCATGCCAGCGCCACGCTGACGACCGACTGCGTCAATTTCGTCAATAAAAATAATACAAGGCGCATTTTTCTTAGCTTGTTCAAACATGTCTCTCACGCGCGATGCGCCTACACCAACAAACATTTCTACAAAATCAGAACCAGAAATAAAGAAAAATGGCACAGAAGCTTCGCCCGCAATAGCTTTGGCCAAGAGAGTTTTACCTGTTCCAGGGGGTCCGACTAACAAAACACCTTTAGGGATCTTTCCGCCTACCTTGGTAAACTTACCTGGATCAGATAAGAAATCAACTAACTCAGCAACGTCCTCTTTCGCTTCATCCACACCAGCCACATCTGCAAAGGTTACATTTGACTCATCTTTAGGAATTAGGCGTGCCTTAGACTTGCCAAAGCTCATTGGATTTTTGCCACCCATGGCGCCACCAGCACCCTTCATGGTGTAGAGAATCACTGCAATTAACAATAAGATTGGCGCTAGAGAAATAACCAGTTGCTTGAAAAATCCATCTTTTTCAGGTGGCTTAGCAACTACATTTACACCATTGTCGAGAAGGTCACCCATTAAACCTAAATCACCAGGCGAATAAGTAGAAAACTGCTGACCACCAGCGCCCACACCAGAAATACTACTTCCGGCAATGGTTACCTCAGAAACATCCCCTTGTTTAACGCTTTGAATAAACTGAGAATAAGTAATCTCACTCTTCTGCTCATTCACTTCAAATTGACTAAAAATTGAGGTAAGAACACTACCCAAAACCAACCATAACAATAAATTTTTAAACATGGTGCAATACTAAAATTATAAAAAAATAAGACGGGTAACTATACCCTATTGCGTACTTACATATGAGCTGATGGCGTTTTTTCAAGGTTTTTCAACAAAAAAAACTAAATTCTGTCATAATTATTCACTTATAAAGTCAAACACTTACTACTATGTCAAAAATCAAATTATCAGTCCTTATTCTTACAACTGCCTTACTGAGCTCTTGTGGCTTCCACACCCCTGTTAAAAATACATCTCTGAATGCCACTATCGTCAGTGAAAGCTCTAATGCATTTGCCAATGAGTTAAAGACTAGATTTAACCAAGAAGCAATACAAAATCTAACCATTCAAATTGGTGCAGAGGTGCAAAAGCAACAAACCGCCTCATACAAATCTGGCAATACAGTAAACAGCTATACCTTAAGTTTAAGTGTGCCCGTCAAGGTCTTTGATGCTGATCAAAAGTTACTCCTATCTCAATCCTTAACTAGCAAACTACATCTTAATAAGATCGATTCATCACAAGCAGATAGATTGCAAATTGAAGAGTCTTACACCCAGCTAAGAAATACACTGATTAAAAAACTCATCAGAAGATTGTCAAAACTCAATGAGAATTAAGCCTGAATCGCTTAACGCTCAATTAACCAACAAGCTCGAATCACTCTATTTTGTTTTTGGTGCAGAATTTTTATTAATCGAACAAAGTCTTGGTGAAATAAACTCTGCTGCCAAGCAAGCAGGTTTTGATGAAAAAATCCGTTTTGAAATTGATGGAAATTTTGATTGGGGGCTGATCACTGCTGAAATCGCCAACATCTCTCTGTTCTCGCCCAAGCGCATTATTGAGTGTAAGCTCAAAACAGGAAAAATTGGCGTTAAAGGCTCCAAAGCTTTAACCACATTAGCAAGCAATATTCCCAACGACATTCTGCTGATCGTTACCACTGGCAAGCTTGACATGTCGCAGCAAAAAAGTAAATGGTTTAAAACTCTTGAGCAGTACGGTGGCGTCATTCAACATTGGGAAATAACCCGAGATCATTTGGTCGGCTGGATTAGTAACCATATGGCCGGTGTTGGGCTTGAAGCCAACAGCGAAGTTGCGCAAAGTATTGCGTTTTATACTGAGGGCAATCTATTGGCATCTATGCAGGAAATTCAAAAGCTAAAGATGACTTATCCTGATGGCAAAATAAATACTCAGGAGTTTCTTTCACAAGCGCAAGAACAGTCTCAATACACTATTTACGGCCTTATTGATGCTGCTCTACTGGGGGACGCCACACAAGTAAACAAAATTTATAAAACACTACTCAATGACACTGCTATGCCCATTCAACTTAGCAGTTCATTGTATCGAGAGATAAAATCTATTATCGGCATGTCAATTGAAATGCATCAAAATAACGATATCAATACTATCTTGCAAACTCACCGAATTTGGAATAAGAGAAAGCCTGTTATGACTAATATTCTCAAACGCTATCCTTATCAACGCCTACAAAAATTACTATTATCACTAGGACGTATTGACCGCTCCATCAAAGGCATGGATAATCTCAATGTAGTGGATGAATTACACACACTTTTATTAAATTTGGCTGGGAAAAACCAATGGGCTCAATAGACAACTTAATTACCACACTGGGTAAAAACGCACGCATTGCCGCTAAGAGCTTGCGTAGCGCAACAACCAAGACAAAGAATAGTGCACTTGTTAATATCGCTATGCAAATCAATCAAAACAGAGAGGCCATTCTTGCAGCCAATCAACAAGATGTGGAGCAGGGTAAAAACAACCAACTAGACAACTCCCTAATTGACAGGCTCATCCTTGACGATGTTCGAATTGATGGCATCATTGAAAGCCTTCATCAAATTACCGCTTTGCCTGATCCAATCGGCGAAATTACCGATTTAAAATTCCGTCCAAGTGGCATTCAAGTCGGCAAGATGCGCGTGCCTTTAGGAGTGATGGGTATTATTTATGAATCTCGTCCAAACGTCACTATTGATGCCGCTGCTCTTTGTTTAAAATCGGGCAACGGGGTTATTTTGCGCGGCGGTTCAGAAGCCATACACTCAAATCTAGCCTTATATCAATGCATTAAACAAGGGCTAGATGATGCCAATTTAGATACGCACTGTGTGCAACTCATTGACACCACCGATCGCGCTGCAGTTAATGCGCTGGTTCAGGCATCTGAATATGTTGATGCTATTATTCCACGTGGCGGCAAAGGTTTGGTTGAAGCGATCAGCCAAAGCGCTACCGTGCCAGTTATCAAGCATCTTCATGGCGTTTGTCATACTTATATTGATAAAGATGCCGATACCGACAAAGCTATTAAAATTGCTTTTAATGCCAAAACTCGCCGTTACGGGGTGTGTAATGCCATGGAAACTTTACTGGTGCACGCATCAGCTGCTGGCAAGGTGCTACCTGAATTGATTGCAGAATACACACTTAAAGGTGTTGAACTAAGAGGTTGTGAACAAACCATGCAACTTTCCAAGCAAGTTATCAAGGCAACAGATGAAGACTGGGACACAGAATATTTAGATGCCATCCTTTCTATCCGCATTGTTAATTCCATGTCCGATGCGATCGAGCACATCGAGCAACATGGCTCGGGACATACTGAATCAATCGTTACCGAAAACTACACTTCAGGCCGTAGATTTATTACCGAAGTTGATTCTGCATCGGTAATGATTAACGCCTCCACGGGCTTCGCAGATGGCTTTGAATATGGCTTTGGCGCTGAAATTGGCATTAGCACAGATAAGTTTCACGTTCGTGGACCAGTTGGCCTTGAAGGTCTTACTTCACAAAAATACATCGTCCTTGGTGACGGCCACATTAGACAATAAACCCTACTCAAAAAATGAATACAGAAGACACATTAGCCGTTTTCCAACGCGGTACAGATGAAATATTGCCACTTGAAGAGCTTAAGAAAAAACTCGCCAAAAATCAGCCTTTGCGCGTCAAAGCTGGCTTTGACCCAACCGCACCCGATCTACATTTAGGTCACACAGTTCTAATCAACAAACTTAAACAGTTGCAAGATTTGGGTCATGAAATTCTATTCCTAATTGGCGATTTCACCGGCATGATTGGCGACCCTACCGGGAAAAGCACCACACGACCACCGCTCACCCAAGAGCAAGTTGTTATAAATGCTCAGTCTTATCAAGATCAAGTTTTTAAAATTCTAGACAAGGATAAAACCACGGTTGTTTATAATTCAGAATGGATGAACAAAATGAGCTCTGCCGAGATGATTCAGCTTGCCTCACAGCAAACAGTTGCTAGAATGCTCGAACGTGACGACTTCTCCAAGCGTTACAAATCAGGCAAAAGTATCTCCATCCATGAGTTCTTATATCCACTCATCCAAGGTTACGACTCTGTTGCGCTTAAATCAGACATTGAGCTTGGTGGTACTGACCAAAAATTCAACCTATTGATGGGGCGTGAATTACAAAAACAAGCGGGCATGGAGCAGCAAGTTATTCTCACTATGCCAATCCTTGAAGGCTTAGACGGTGTGCAAAAAATGTCTAAGTCTTTAGATAATTACATCGGTATTGACGACAAACCAGATGATATGTTTGGCAAAATTATGTCAATTTCTGATGAGCTAATGTGGCGCTATTTAGAGCTTTTAAGTTTTGAGTCGCTCGACACAATCGCCTCTTGGAAAGCTGAAGTTGAAAATGGTGAAAATCCTAGAAATATCAAATTTCGCCTAGCAGAAGAAATCATTACTCGTTTTCATAGTAGTGACGCCGCTAAACAAGCACAACAAAATTTCACTAATCGATTTGCCAAAAACAAAATACCGGATGAAATGCCAGAATTTAGCTTTGCCTCAGGCATTAAAATCGCCAACTTATTAAAAGATGCTGGGCTGGTCAACTCAACCTCAGATGCCTTTAGAATGATCAAAGAAGGTGCCGCTAAGATCGAAGGTGTAAAAATATCCGATCGAAATCTTATTCCAGAAATAGGCACAGCTGTTTATCAGGTCGGCAAGCGTAAATTTGCGAGGGTGACAGTTCAGTAAAAAAATGTTATAATACTAACCCCTGGGGATGACATGGCTTCGACGAGGAGTTGGATCTCAAGGACGCATGCCGAGGATAAAGATAACTCGTAAAAATATGCTTTAAAAACATAGTTGCAAACGAAAACAACTACGCTCTAGCTGCATAGCTAGCCGCCCCTTAGAGGTTGTCTGTACTTTTAAGATGGCGGTCGCTCACAGACTCGCTAGGATTATTTGTTCCAGATAATTCGGTTAAAACTTTAGGAAATCGCTTCTTGCATCCCTGATGGTCGGGTGGTAGGCGGCTAACTCAAATAGACCAAGCTAAGCATGTAGACTCTTTGTTTGAAGGTTTTCGGACGCGGGTTCGATCCCCGCCATCTCCACCAAATTAACAAAACCAACTCTTTTGAGTTGGTTTTTTCACTTAATATCGAGCAACTCTTCCATCCTCGATGGTAATGTTGGCAGTTGCAATATACCATGCACTGGATAATCCACTGCATCAAGCACGTGAACAAACTTTATTTCCTTCTTTTTCGACAATACGATTACCTTGGTATTGGGGGAATACTTAATAAGGCTGACCAGCAAAACTTCTAGGTTGGATTTATAGATACCACTATAATTAGTGCTATAGGCATAGAAAAACTCAGCCACAATAAGTGCCACAGGCTGTTTTTTAATCAGGGCAATTGCCTTACGAACACTATTAACACGCAGCTCAGAAAACCCTTTGTGTTGATACAAATCGCCAAAATCTGGAAATAATGGCGACTCTACAATTGAAAGAACAACCAGGCCAGGTGCCATGCTAAGAGTTAAACCTTTCCTCTAATCAGGTAAACAACAATCGCAATAATAAAACCAAGGATAAATAATTCAAACATCGGCTTAATTATTGATTGAATAACACGCTACACCGCCCTTTTGCGAGCCGGCTGCAAACATGCAGCGTGTGTTTGGATTATCAGCAGGAATCCACTCATAGACGCGAATATTCCAGCCTGCTGTTTCGATTAAATACTCGGCGCTTGGCTTAACGGTTTGAGTACCCATAGTAGTCATCTTCTCCCAAAGCCCTGCTTGCGCAGATACCGATAATAGCAATGTAATTAAGAGTGTGATTAGTTTAATTTTCATATTATTTTCCTCTGATATTTTCTAGATTAACGCATACCGCGTTGCTTTTTAATTAGCTCGTAAGCACTAATAATTTCTTGAGTTTTTTCTTTAGCTATAATCATCATCTCTTCTGGCAAGCCTTTGGCAACTAGCTTATCCGGGTGATGCTGAGCCAATAATCGGCGATAAGCACGCTTTAGTTCTTTATCAGTTAGGCTTTTGTCCACACCCAATATTACATACGCATCATCAACCGATAGTTGACTCGTATGGCCAGTGGTAGCGGCAAACTGCTGGATTAAGTTTTCTAGCTCTTGGAGTGAGAAGTGTAGTTTTTGCGCGATATATTTAAGCGCATCGCGCTCTTTATCATCCAGCACACCATCGGCATAAGTAGCTTGAATTTGAATTTCTAAAAACATACGCACCAAATGCGTACGCCTATGACTCTCAAGGCGAAACTGCTCAAGCACTTCGTCTAAATTAAAGCTTGCTTGTTTGCCTTGATTAAACAGCTCTTTTGCGACTTTTTGCATATCCTCTGCTAACTGCATATGCTGCATGACTTGCTGTGCTAAGAGTATTTCGGATTTTGATACTTTGCCATCAACTTTAGCAAGATAGCCCATTACTGAAAATAAACTACTAAAAAATGCCGCTTGGACGCGCTGCTGATCGCCTAGATGATAGCCTTTATCAAAGCCACCAAAACTGGCTTTATTTTTAGAAAAATTACCGGCAAATGCTGCACCAAGCATGGCACCTAATGGCCCACCCAACATAAAACCAAACGCTCCACCTAATACTGTTGTCCACCAACTCATAATAACCGCTCTATTTAATTGTTAAAAACTAAGCTATATTTAAGGCTGATTTTAGATAATTGCAAGTAAAAAACAAGAAAATTTGTATATTAAATAGAGCGTCTTTTACTTATCTGTTGATTTTTGCTTGTTATTTTTAGGTTTTTTTCTAGGCTTAGAATCCCAAAAGCTTTTTTTCTTATTGTCCTTTTTATCTTTAGAATTGCTGTTTTTTCCGTATCGCGGTTTATTACGGCTTTTGTCCTTTTTTGGTTTTTTCTTCTTGGGTGATGGTTGATTTTTAAGCGACTCTGGTAAATTATGATCTGGGACAAAATCATCCACCATAATACGATCTAACTTATTTTGAATCAAACGCTCAATATCAAATAGTTGCTTAGCTTCATCAGCACTCACCAGTGAAATTGCCTCACCTTTAGAACCCGCTCTACCCGTTCGACCAATACGGTGCACGTAATCCTCAGGTACGTGTGGTAGATCAAAATTAACTACATGCGGGAGATCGGTGATATCAATACCACGTGCAGCAATATCTGTTGCTACCAAAACATTCACCTTGCCATTTTTAAAATCTGCCAAAGCTCGGGTACGTGCACCTTGAGACTTGTTTCCGTGAATAGCGGCCGCTGTAATGCCTTTTTTGCCAAGCTGTGTGGCGATACGATTCGCCCCATGCTTGGTGCGACTAAATACCAATACTTGATACCAACCATGATCATCAATAAGCTTGGTTAATAGGGCTTGTTTTTTAGATTTGTCAACAGGATGAATCCACTGCTTAACAGACTTAACCGTTGTGTTACGCACTGCAGTTGAAATTTCAACTGGGTTATGAACAAGGGACTTTGCCAGTTTTCTAATATCATCTGAGAATGTTGCTGAAAACATTAACGTCTGTCTTTTATCAGGCAATGTCTTTAAAATTCTCTTAATGTCTGGTAAAAATCCCATATCTAGCATTCTATCAGCTTCGTCAAATACGATAATTTCAAGCTCGTCAAACTTGACTGCATTTTGAGAATGAAGGTCTAATAATCGCCCTGGCGTTGCTACCAAGATATCCACGCCACCCCGCAGTTTTTGCATTTGTGGATTAATCTTAACTCCGCCAAATACCACGGCTGATTTAAGTGGCAAATGCTTGCCATAAGTGCTAACGCTGTCTTGCACTTGGGCGGCAAGCTCTCGTGTTGGCGTAAGTATTAGTGTACGAACCTGGTTTGACTTTGTAAGCTGACCTTTTGATAAAAGCTGCAAAATCGGTAGTGTAAATCCAGCCGTTTTACCGGTGCCTGTTTGCGCTGCTGCCATCACATCCTTACCTTCTAAAATTAAAGGAATAGATTTCTCTTGAATAGGTGATGGTGTATCGTAACCCTTCTTTTTAACTGCTTCTAAGATGGAATCCGATAAGCCTAATTTTGTAAAACCCATAATTGCTTGCTATCAAAATAAAGCCGTCTATTTTACCTTTACCTGACAAGTGCAACCTATAATACTATGCATGAATAATTATCAAGCTATTAAGAGCCCTTGCATTGGGATTTGCAAATACAACAAAAACAACCATTGTGTAGGCTGTAAGCGTCATAGTGATGAAATCACGGGCTGGATTAACTACTCAGAAGATGTCAGAAAAGCCATCATAAAAGACCTAAACGAGCGCAATATTGATGCTTGAATTGCAACAACACTCAATCATATGTCCTTATTGTGGGGAATTTGTTGCGATAGAGGTTGATTGTTCTGAGCCCAATCAACACTATATTGAGGACTGCTCAGTCTGTTGTCGACCTATTAATATCCATACAACAATAGACTTCGATCAACAAGTTCACGTATCAGTGACTCATGAAAATGAATAGCAACTAGGCCATTTCCTCGGGCGTTCTAGCTTTAATGGTTAGCGCGTGCAATTCACCAGAATCAATATTTTCACGTACAGCAGCAAGCACCATCTTTTGCCTGGCCAATAACGACATACCCTCAAAAATAGGCGACACAACTACGGTTGAACAATTGCAGCCATCGCCTTGCATGGTAACAGTTGATTGCTCAACTCCCGCTTCTAGTTTTGTTTGAATTTCATCTAAAGTCATTACTACGCTCCGAACATGCCCTTAAGCATAAAGAAAAATATGATTGACATTAACGCACCTGCAGGCAATGTCACTAACCATGAAAGGAAAATCTTGTTAATCATTCGTGTATCCAATGCCGCCATACCTCGTGCCAAGCCAACACCCAAAACCGCACCCACTAACACTTGCGTGGTAGACACTGGCAAGCCTGTACCAGATGCAATCACCACTGTTGCAGCGGCAGCTAAAGTTGCAGCAAAACCACGCGATGGGGTAAGCTGAGTAATACCTGTACCTACTGTAGCGATCACTTTATGACCATAAGTTACTAATCCAAAGACAATACCGCCACCACCAACCAGCAAGACCCAAACTGGCAAAGAACTTTTTGCACCAATTAGACCGCCACTTTCAATCACACCATAAACAGCTGCCAACGGGCCAATGGCGTTTGCAACATCATTTGAGCCGTGAGCAAAAGCCATTGCCGCTGCGGTGATAATCATCAGTACGCTGAAAATTCTTTCCATTGAGGTAAAGTGGAAATCTTCATTTTCATTTGGATCAACCTCAATACGCCTAATGATAATGGTGCCGACCAGGGTAACAACCAAGCCAAAACCAATGGCTAGCATATAGCTTGTTCCTAAATCATAATCCAAACCAACATGCTTAAGGCCCTTGAAAATAGTCACAAGAGAAATTACAAAGCCAACCAAAAACATATAAAACGGCACATACTTTTTAGCATTATCAAAAGGATGTTTGGTATCAATAATAAGATCCTGCAAACTTCTGAAAAGCATAAAGGCGATTGAGCCCGCCAAAATTGGCGATACAATCCAACTCATGGCAATATTACCAACCTTACCCCAGGCAACGGCGTCAACACCCACACCTACAGCGCCAAATCCAACAATGGCGCCGACAATGGAGTGTGTCGTTGATACCGGCCAGCCAAGGTTAGAGGCGATCATCAGCCAAGCGCCTGCCGCTAGTAATGAAGCCAGCATGCCGTAGACTAATAAATGCGGACTGTCGGTAAAAATATTAGCATCTAAAATTCCCTTGCGAATAGTAGCTGTCACCTCACCACCAGCCAAAATAGCACCGGCAAATTCAAATATAACCGCAATAATAATCGCTTGTTTAATAGTGATTGCGCCCGAACCTACTGACGTTCCCATAGCATTAGCTACATCGTTAGCGCCCACACCCCAAGCCATAAATAGACCAAATACAACAGCAAGAACTAATAAAATATCACCGTAATTTGCAATAATTTCCATAATATAATCCTTTAAGAGTTACTTAGCCAGTAATACTTCTAGTCGAGATCCGACCTTTTGTGCAGCATCTGCCAGCTCGCCTAGCCACTCAACAGCACGGTAATAAAACATAACATCAACTGGGGGCAAGTCAGCCTCTAATGGGAACAACTTGGTGCGAATCTCGTGCTGCATTTTGTCGGATTTGCTTTCCAACTCGTTAATATCACTAATAATCGAGCTAACTACCTTGCGTTCACGACTACCAAAGGCTGTTTCTAGTAACTCATCCAATTCATTAACCGCCTTTAGGGCAGTTTCTGAAGTTTTAATACAAACATTGGTAAGCTCTATAACATCTTCAAATATCTCATCAGGAAGTGTCATTTTTCGATTAATCATCAAACCAGATACATCTTTAGTTCGGTTGGCAATAGAATCTTGAATTAGCAACAAATCAAGCAAGTCCCTACGAGAAAACGGCATCATAAAAGTTGATGGCAAGCTTAAGCGTAGTTTTTTCTTGAGCACATCAGCCTCGCCCTCTTTATCACCGATTTTTGCGCGAATTTTCTCTGCCTGATCCCAGTCCTGCATATGAATGGCAACCATAAATCCTCTTAATTCGGCAATGCATGAATGCACACTAGTCATATGATGCTGTAGTGGACTGATTGGAGATTTTCCAAATAGCCCATCGATGATACTTTTGGCCATATTTGCTACCTATATTTTTTGTTGTTTAGTTAAATGCGAATTTTCTATAAAAATACACAAGTGTCAACCCCTTATTTAGTATTATTATTTGAGGGTGGTTTTTCCTGATCCTCATCAAATAAAATACGCTGACCTTCGCCCTCAAGATCATCAAACTGCCCGCTCTTAACGCCCATCATTAAAAGGATGACAAGCACAACACCGACAAAAATCATGCTGGGTATTAGCCAATAAATTACATCCATTTTTCCCGCTCTTTTTTACTAATAATAACGTCAACCACATTTATTTTTCATTTAAAAATTGGCTTTTTAAAGAATTAACTCGTATTTTTCCAAAATACGGCAAATTTCCAACTATTTTTTGCTTGTAAAAATAAACACCTATAGTGCCATTTTCCAGAGTCAATAGACCACCCAAACTTATCAACCCTTATTATAAGGACCAATTTTAATATTATTCAAAATAATCAGTGCAATGATGGTCATCACCGCGCCCAGCACCGTACTCCAATGCCAGCTCTCGTTCAAAAATAAAACACTAAGACCAACAGCGAAAAATGGTACTAAAAAGGTAAATACACTGGCCTGTTTAGATCCTAGACGCTGAATACCCAAAAAATAAACGGTAGTGGCAAATGTTGTAGAGCCAACGGTAACAATTAAAAAGCTAATCCAGAAGTCACGGTCCATCGCCAAAATCGAGCCATGTGTTGGCTCAAAAAAGAAAATTAGATCAAAAAACGCTGTCATTAAATAAATATAAAAACTCAATGTTGCTGGTGACACTGTTTTTGCATAAGTGGTGACAATAGACATCAAAGCCCAACAAGTTGCTGCAGCTAATAAATACACGCTAGTGCCCTTCATGATTTCACTCAATTGGAACTGCCAGATATTCATGGTAACCAACACTCCCAACATTCCAAGCAATAGAGCTAGCCAATCTTTTCTTTGGGTTTTCTTTTGCTTGCTAAACATCATTAGCAAATACACCAATACTGGCATCAAGGTTGTTACCACAGCACCTGCCAAGCCTGGAGCGCCATGTTTGGTGCTTAAAAAATAATACTTAGAATAATAAATCAGTAGCACTGCCGCTATACTGGCCACTAAAAAGTGCTGTAGACTAATTTTAAAACTCAGCTTCATCCACCATAGAACTGGCACCATGGTGATCGTGGTAATAATATAACGATAACTAATAAACTCATGCACATTAATATAGTTTGACAGCACATTGGCAATCGGCCAAGAGGCGCCCCAGAACAACATAGCCAACACAATCCAAAGTGATAATTGACGATCAGTACTCATGACAGCCCTAGCAATACACCAACGGATACTATGATAATACCGCTAATTTTATTAATGTGTTCATCCATGCCTGGCTTGGCAAATATTTGCTTAATTTTTCCAACGGCAATATTAAGTGCACTAATGCCAACAATAAGCCCAATGCCGACCGTGAGCAATACCTCTAGCGCATAAAATACACTCATTTGAGAAAGATCGACAAACGCAGGCAGAATGGCGATATAAAAGATCATGACTTTTGGGTTGGTTAAGCTGATCAACAGCCCTGTTAAAAACTCTTTGGTGTTAGTCTTATGACTCGCCTTTGAACTGAGCTTTACTTTGTGCGCATTCCAAGCGCCAACGCCCAGATAAATTAAGTAAAGTCCGCCTAGAACTCTGACGTAATCCATTAATGGGGTAATCGTTTCAGCAAATAAATCTAGTGAGAAAAGTACCGCTGCTAGATACACTAAATCTCCCAAAACCATGCCGATTGACAAATAAAAAGCCGATATAAAGCCTTGCGCCATGCTTTTGGCAAAAACCGCTAATGTGCCCGGCCCAGGAGTAATTACAAACACAAAGGCAATTAGAAATAAGGCAATAAATCCAGAGATATCCATGGGTTAATATAATGCCACAAAAACACCAACCAACATCATGGTTATGCCGGTTATTTTATTGACCTTTTGAATCACACCAGGATTTTCAATAGACCTTCTCAGCTTCAAACCAAGCAGATTTGCCAAACTCAACACAAATAGAACGGTAATACCTACCACCACAATTACCTGCATTTCAGTTGCCAGAGTCAGATTGTTTAAATCGATAAAAATGGGCAAAAATGATAAATAGTAAATAATGGTTTTTGGGTTGGTTCCGCCTACCAAAAATCCAGAAAAAAGCAAATGAGCGATTGATTTACGACGTTTATCTTCTTCAAAACTAACTCCCATTGAACGGTACTGTTGAAAGCCAATATAAAGCAAATATGCTGCGCCAAAAAATTTAACATACACCATGGCTTGCTCGATAGTTTGCGCCAAAATTGTCAGTGCAAACATAGCAATTGAAACATACAAGATATCGCCAATTACGTGCCCTATAGAAAGCCATAAAGCGGCAACAGGGCCGTAGCGTGTTGAGGTTGCTAATACTGCAAATATGCCCGGGCCCGGAGAGACGGCATACACAAATGTAGCAAACATCAAAGATAGTAGTGTTAATAGTTCCATCTGCTATAATTCAATCATTATTTAAATATTTATTTTAACGCCTTATGAATTTAGATTATCTTGATTTTGAACAGCCAATTGCTGAGTTTGAAGACAAAATAGAAGCACTTTGCAACCTGAAAGATAAAGCGGATATTGCACAAGAAACAGACGCTTTAAAAGCCAAAAGCATTTCTTTAACCAAGAAGATATTCTCGTCTTTATCTGATTGGCAAATCTCTCAACTAGCGCGTCACCCAAAGCGCCTTTATACACTTGATTACATCGACTCAGTATTTGAAGAATTTACCGAGCTGCATGGTGACCGTGCCTATGGCGATGATCATGCGATTGTAGGCGGTATTGCCAAATTAGACGGCCAACCGGTAATATTTATTGGTCAGCAAAAAGGTCGCTCAACCCAAGAAAAACTAAAATACAACTTTGGTATGCCGCGCCCTGAAGGCTACCGAAAAGCGCTACGCCTAATGAAAATGGCTGAAAAGTTCAACATGCCTGTTGTTACCTTTATCGATACACCTGGCGCCTATCCAGGTATTGGTGCAGAAGAGCGTGGCCAATCTGAAGCTATTGCTAAAAACCTGTTTGAAATGTCAACCCTGGCCACACCAATTATCTCTGTCGTAATTGGCGAAGGCGGCTCTGGTGGTGCTCTGGCTATTGGTGTAGCAGATACCATAATGATGTTTGAATACTCAATCTACTCAGTAATATCACCAGAAGGCTGTGCTTCTATCTTATACAGTGATGCCTCAAAAGCTAACTTAGCAGCAGAATCTCTCAAGCTTACCTCTAGCCATTTGAAAAAAGAAGGCTTGATTGACACCATCATTGATGAGCCATTAGGCGGCATTCATCGTGACCCAGCTAAAGCAAAGACCTTATTAAAAGCGGCTTTAGTAAAAGAACTAAACACCATTAAAAAAATCTCAATGAAAGATTTACTCGCAGCAAGACAAGAAAAACTACTTGGATTTGGACAATTTAAAGACTAAAGATAACCACCTCCAGGGCAAAAAAATTGTCCTAGGCCTGAGTGGTGGCATGGACTCGGTTGTCTTACTGCACTATCTACATACTCATTTTCCCAATCAACTAAGAGCTATACATTGCAATCACCACCTATCTAAACATTCTGATAATTGGCATATTTTTTGCCAGCAACTGTGTCAAAAGCTCAACGTTCCCTACAAGAGTATTGGATTTCATCTAGAAAAAACATCCAATATTGAAGAAAATGCACGCAAAAAACGCTATTTTTCACTATCATGTGATTTATCTAAAGATGAGGTTCTATGCACAGCACACCATCAAAATGACCAAGCAGAAACTCTACTTCTGCAGTTATTTCGAGGCTCTGGAGTTGCAGGTTTAGCGTCAATGCCGCGGCAAAAAACTTTAGGATTGGGTGTTCACTATCGACCTATGCTGGGTATTGAAAAACAGCAAGTTATTGATTATGCCACTGAGCACAAACTCAACTGGATCGAAGATGATAGCAACAAAGACACCAACTTTAGGCGAAATTTATTACGTTTAGAAGTTATCCCTTTATTATCAAAGATTTATCGAAACCTCACTAAATCACTCGCCCGTAGCGCCAGGCACCAATCAGAAGCGCTCAAACTCACGCGCGAATTAGCCGAACTTGACATTCAGTCTTACAATTTGATTGATACTGATGGTCGGCTGACAATTGATACACTTGTAAGGCTCGACGCTCATCGCATCAAAAATGTACTGCGCTATCAACTTAATCAGTTAAATTTTTTAGCACCTAGTGATAAAGTCTTGGATCAAATTATGGCGCTATTATCCGCCAAAGTCGATGCTGAGCCCTTAGTAAGGTGGGACGAATTTGAAATTAGACGCTACCAACAAAAATTGTATTTTATCAACACTAATTCAGAAAAAAATCTGCAAAAATGCCCAATTCAGTCTGAATTAGAAAATTTGCCAAATTTTTCCATTCGCTTTCGCACCGAAGGCCAGCGTATTAAATTACCAGGGAAAAACCACTCACAATCGCTTAAAAAGGTATTACAAGAGGCTAACATCCCTCCATGGGAGCGAAATACGCTAAAAATGTATTATATTGATGATGAATTACGCGCTATGGAGCGTCTTGGACGCATGGAACACGCTGAATAAGTCTTAATTATTGATACGGATTGCTGATTTGCATTTTTTCCAAAATTTTTACTTCAAGCGTTTCCATTTTTTCAGCATCTGATTCTTCAATATGGTCAAATCCCAATAAATGCAGCGTTCCGTGAATGGCCATATGCAGCAAATGATTCTCAAAAGTTTTTCCTTGCGCTTGCGCTTCTTCAGTCACAACTGCAACACATATAACCACGTCACCTAAAATCGCCTCCTCAATTTCAATCGGCAAATCGCTGGGAAAAGACAATACATTGGTGGCTTTATCCTGATGACGATAGGTTTTATTTAACTGCTGAATTTCTATCCTATCCACAAAGCGCACGAGCAGTTCACTATCGCTTACGTTAAGCTCATCTAGTACGCTTTGTAGCGTATTGGAAAACTCTGCTTCATTAATACTATTAACGTCAATACTATTTTGAATAACAATCATGCCCAAGATTTAATTGATAAAATGATTTATTTTACGTGGTTAACATTCCAGCATTCATGCCAATCATTGAAGTTGCTATTGCCGTTCCATTAAACAAAACTTTTGATTATCAAAGTGATCATGAAGTTGCTGTTGGCGCGCGTGTTAAAGTGCCTTTTGGTGCTAAAAAAGTCATTGGAATTGCGCTTGCCAATAAAGATAAAAGTGATTTTAACAAGCTGAAATCTATCGTGGAAGTTCTGGATGAAATGCCGATTCTGGATAAACCCATTCTGGATTTTCTTTTTTGGGCAGCTAAATATTATCACCATCCTATTGGCGAGGTGTTGTTGGCAGCCATGCCCAAAAATTTGCGTCTTGGCAAAGAAGCAAAAATCAAAAAAATTATTGGCTTGCCGCTTAAAACCAGCCAGCCTGACTTTGAAATTACCCAGGAGCAAACACTAGCTATTGAAGCCATTTTGGCTGAACAACATAAGTATCACGGCTTTCTGCTTCACGGTGTTACCGGCAGTGGAAAAACTGAAGTTTACCTGCGTATCACCCAAGAGGTGCTTAATCAAGACCAACAAGTATTAGTATTAGTACCGGAAATCGGCCTAACGCCACAAATGATAGCGCGCTTTGAACAGCGCCTAAAAACCCGTGTAGTAGCCATTCACTCACAACTAAATGAAACCCAAAAGCTTGATGCTTATCTTATGGCCAAAAGTGGAGACGCTGGTGTGGTTTTAGGCACACGAAGCGCCATCTTTGCGCCCATGCCAAATCTTGGCATGATTATTATTGATGAAGAGCATGACGGCTCATTTAAGCAACAATCAAGCTTTCGTTATTCAGCGCGAGATCTTAGCTTTATTCGTGCCAAGCAAGTTGGAATTCCGCTGATATTGGGCACAGCTACGCCAAGCTTGGAAACTTTAAAAAATGCTATGGATAATAAGCTCACGCGCTTAACTTTGGCCAATCGAGCTGGTGGCGTGGTGATGCCAAAAGTCAGCCTAATTGACATGCGCTCGCATACTGATGGCGCTTTGTCTAAACTGCTCGTTGAAAAAATGCAGCAGTACTTGTCTAAAGGCAAACAAGTGATGTTGTTTATTAACAGACGTGGCTATGCGCCGGTTTACTTTTGCACGCAGTGTAGTTGGAAATCTGAGTGTAATCATTGCCATGCTTCCATGATTTATCACCGCCACATCAATCGACTCAAGTGTCACCACTGTGGCGATGAACAAATGCCAGAACAAGCCTGTCCTGAGTGTGGCGAACAAAGCTTAGAGGTTTATGGTTACGGCACAGAACGACTCGAAGAAACCCTAGGTTCACACTTTGCCGATACGCCTATTATCCGTATCGATCGCGACACCACACGACGCAAAAAAGCCCTAGCTGAGCACTTAGAAAAAATTAATTCTGGTGAGCCATGCATTATTGTTGGCACGCAAATGTTGGCCAAAGGCCATGACTTTTCTAATTTAGCCATGGTGGGTATATTAGATATTGACGGTGGATTTTTATCCACCAATTTCCGCGCTACTGAATACTTAGCGCAGCTTCTGATTCAAGTTTCAGGGCGTGCTGGTCGCAGTGGCGATCAAGGCGAGGTGGCGATTCAAACACGCTACCCAGATCACCCAATGTTTCATTATGTCCTTTCAAATCGCTATACACAATTTGCCAGTAGCATCCTTAAACAGCGCATGAGCGCAATGATGCCGCCATTTTCCCATCAAGCACTATTGTGTGCGAATGCTAAAAATAAACAAAATGCTGAGGATTTTTTGCGCGAGGTGGCCGGGCTCTTAAAAAGTGTTAAGCTTGATACGGTAGAAATTTGGGGGCCTGTGGCCAATTCAATTGAAAAAAAGGCAGATTATTATTACTTCAATTTGTACTTGCAATCAAATGACAGAAAAGCACTTCATCAAATGCTCGCCACTTTTAGCCAGCACATTGATACCATCAAGCTTAAAAATAAAGTTCGCTGGTATTTAGATGTAGATCCGATTGATTAAACGACATCCGTTCAAATAACTACCAACATTATTGGTATAAGCCCTAATTCTATTATTTTCCCAGTTCTATACAATTGAAATCGGTCGAGCCATATGCTTGACTTAAAAAAGACATTTAATATAAATAGGGAGAGAAAATGAAAACAACAATAAATAAAATGGTAACAGGGCTTATAGTACTTAGCATGGCATTTGGCTTATCATCGATAGCGAATGCTGGAGATTATGGCACGCAGAGAATTGCCTACCATGTTAACTATGACGGTGCTAAGCGACAAACAGGCGCACTTAGAAATATTCAAAACCATATCAATGCTGTCGGCGCAAAAAACCTAGATCTTCGAGTTATTATGCACGGCAAAGGCTTGTCAATGTTGCTATTACCAGAAGAGGCTAGTAGCACTAAGCTTCCAGTTGGAAATGCCACAAACAAGCAGCAAGCTTCTATTGCCAATCTAAAAAAACAAGGTGTTACCTTTAAAGTGTGTGCAAATACGCTAAAAGGCAAGAAGATTGATACAGACCAACTTTACGATGCTGAAAAAACCGATATCGTTCCCAGTGGTGTTGCAGAGATTGCACATCTTCAAGCCAAAGGTTTTGCCTACTTAAGACCTTAATAACATCAACACACAGGGGTTTTACCTGTGTGTTGACACTTAAAGAGAGTGCACAATGAATAGAAGATTATTTCTAAAGCAATCTATCGCCATTACTTCAGTCGCGACTGCGGTTAGTTTTGGATTGCTGACACCTATTAAAGCCTTTGCCAATACATCAGAGTTTAAAGAACTGTCCAAAAAAACTCAACGACAATTGTCTAACGCTCAAGAGGGTGAGTTTGTATTAAAGGCACCAGAGATTGCCGAAAATGGCGCCATGGTACCTATTACAATCGATGCTAGCCATATGCCCGCCGTTAAAAATATTGCGATTTATGTGCATAACAACAAAGTGCCATTATCTGCATATTTTGAAATCTTAGAGGCGTCTGCTTTTATTACAACGCGCATCAAAATGGCAGAAACATCAGTTGTAACAGCTGTTGTGGGCACAGCATCAGGAAGCTTTATTAGAAACAAGACTGTCAAGGTCACCTTAGGAGGATGCGGAGGTTAGGACAATACTCCAGAAAGAATTATGGCAAAAATCAAACTAAAAGCTAAGTCAAGAGCGGGATTTATTACTGTTAGGGTGCTAATTAAGCATCCAATGGAAAGTGGCAATCGAAAAGATAAGAGTGGGAAAATCGTTCCAGAGAATCACATCACTAACCTAATCTTAAAGAAGAATAATCGTTTGGCCGCCAAAGCAGCGATTGGTGGAAGTATTTCTGAAAATCCATTTTTTCAGTTTAAGATTCCAGGTGTAAAAGGCGATGAGATTCGTTTCGAATCTATTGATAATCTGGGAAAGACACTGCAAATATCCAAAGTATCAAAATAAACAATCCGGCATTAGCGTCAATTTACTTCAATGCCTTTAACTTTCTTCTCAAGACAAGAGATGATTGCACAAACTTATTAAAAAATCATGAAAAGTCAATTATCTAAAATAGTGAAAAATCTCTGGTTTCAAGATCTAGATGCTTCTGTTATTTATATTAATGAAGTTGCTGTTCGTATTCGTGCAGGAATACTTTTACTTGTACCTGTGTATATGGGTTTGATGTTATATGATGCGGCTTACACTTCAAAGTGGGTGGTTGATGTTAATACCGCTACTGACACCTATGACACCAATTGGGATGATCAAATTATCTACGCAGTCGAGGCGGTCAAGAGGACTTATGAGTACTCAACACAAACTTTAATTTTGTTTTATGTCTTATTTGAGATGATCGTTAGTCTATTTGTATCTACCTCCAGATTTTCGCCCAGTATTCTTATTAGTAGTTATCTTGCTAAAAACCAGCCGCCTGTTTGGGTGCCCATAGCTCCCAAGCGATTTGCCTGGAGTGTTGGCATTGGTATAGTAATCACCTGTATTATATTTTTTAATCCCGTGGTGTTTGCACATGGATTGAACTCAGTTTTTCAACTGAATCTACTGCCGACTACAGAACGATATATGCCTGCAGGATTAGGCATTATTCTCGTTTCAGTTTGCTTGCTATTTATGTGGTTAGAGGCGATATTGGGATACTGTGTAGGTTGTAAAATTCATGCCTTACTGGTGAAGATTGGCCTGCTTAAAGAAACATGCCATGCATGCAACAATCTAAACTGGGATAAAAAATAAATTCGATAAAGCTAGTTTTTGACTAAGTATTTACCATGCCCATAACCATGGCCATTTTCATTAAATCAGAAATATTATCGGCATTCATTTTTTCCATAATTTTTGACCGTCTAGCCTCAACTGCCGATTGAGTAACAAACACTTCTTCAGCAATTTGTTTACTTAGAGCGCCTTTGATAATCCACCCAAATACTTGCTTTTCCTTATCGGTCAACTGATTATATTTTTCGTTAACTTTTAGGACGCGCAATACTGCCTTCCTATTATCACTGTCAACTTCAATAGCTTGGTGTACTCGATCTAAAAGATACTGATTATTAAATGGCTTTTCAATAAAATCTAATGCGCCTTCTTTAATCGCACGCACCGCCATAGTTATATCTCCATGGCCTGTAATCATTAAAACCGGAGGTGAAATACGGTACTCTTTTAGCTTTATTTGCAAATCCAAGCCGCTCATCATAGGCATTCTAATATCGGTAATAATACAGCCAGGAATGTCGCTATCAAACTGCTCTAAAAAACTGACAGCTGTTGCAAACAATTTCACTTTCCAGCCCACAGACTCCATTAATAAAGACAAGGCCGCTCTAACTTGTTGATCATCGTCAATAATAAAAACAGTAGCTTTATTCATGGGGCGCTTTAATGGGTAGTGTAAATTTAAAAGTAGTCATATTGTGTGTCGATTTTGCCACATATAGATTGCCATAATGTCGCTCAATAATACTTCTGCTAATCGATAAACCCATGCCCATGCCATTTTTCTTGAGCGTTGAGAAGGGGTCGAATAAATGCTCAACAATATCAGCATCAATACCGTTACCAGTATCCATAATAGCAACTTCTATCGTTTTATCTAGACATCTTGTCTTGATACCCAGGACTTTATGTTTGTCGCTGCCATCCATGGCATCAATTGCATTTTTACATAGATTTAAGACTACTTGATCAATTTGCACTGCTTGCGCAAATACCAAAGGTAGTGTTTGACTTAAATCGAGCCTAAGCTGAATGTTATTATCTTTAATAAGCGCTTGCAACAATGTAATCACACCTTTAATTCTTGCGTTAATATCGATCAATGCATAATCAGACTGATCCTTATTGCTCATTTTGCGCATGTGTTTAATCACATTGGCCGCATGTTCAGCCTGCTTTGATAACATGCTAAAAATATCTAGAAACTTATCCGCATCATACTGCTTGGATTTAATGAGCCCCGCTCCTGTAAAAGCCATGGTTGATATAACTGTTAACGGCTGATTTAACTCATGCGCTATGCCCGTTACAATTTCACCCATGGTATTGAGTCTGCTTACATGCTCGAGATCCTGCTCATATTTTTTTTGTAATTTTTGATGTTCAATTTGTTGGGTGATATCTTTAAAAACAACAACACTACCAACAATATTTCCCAATTTATCTTTAATAGGGGTGGCACTATATTCAACAGAAATACTCTGCCCATTCTTTTTCCAAAAAGTATCTTTATCAATAAACCGGGCTTCTCCATCCATAAATGTCTCATAAACTGGACATTCATTACTAGGGTGGGGCGTGCCATCTGCATGCGTATGATGAAGAATTTCATGCTGCAATTTTCCTAACATATCTTGCTTGTCCCAGCCCAATATGTCGGTTAACGCCTGATTAATAAAGGTGCATTTTCCAGCTAAATCAACACCATAAATCCCCTCAGATACTGAGTCAAGAATCATATTATTTTGCTGCTCTATAAAATAATTAATGATTTTTAGTCGATTGTTTAGTCTTAATACCCATAACCCTGTCATTACCAATACAATCAATACGATAAAAAACATGGATGATAAAACGAGATTATCTTTAATATATTGAACAAAACTAACCTTGCCAAAATCCTGATAAACACCTACACGTAGGCTTTTCATGAGATCGTGAATAGGCTGATAATTAATCGGTGTTACCCACTCCCAATAGCCTCTAGCGGTCGCCTCTTTGGAGCCAGGTGTCATCAATAAAAGCGTAGAAGCCACCTGCTTAGCAATAAGCTTAGAGGTATGGCTTGCTTTAACAAAGGCCCATTCTGGATATAACGACGTACTCAACAAATAAGGAAAATCTTTGACTTTTTTCTGATTAAGTACTCTTAGCTTTGCCAAATCTAAGTTTTTGCTATTAGCGAGTCTTTCAAGTACACCAGTACGCACAATGCCAACATCAACCGAACCATCCAAAACACGACGAACGATATTCTCTTGCACGCCTAAAAAAGATACTTTGGATTGATTAATGACGTCAACATTATGCTGCTTTAATTCGTTGTACCCGATAAGCCAGCCTCCCAATCCTTTTGGGTTGGCGCCAGCAATAGACTTGCCTCTTATATGAGGAAAATTAACAATATCGCTATCAGACCTGGAAAAAATAACCGAACCAAATTCAGATGATTTGGATGCATCTACCAAGGTGAGGATGCTGGTGGCACCATATTTTACTTGTAGCTCAACAAAAGTAACGGGCTGGGTAATAATAAAATCAACTTTCTGCTGCTGCACCAATTGATCTAAATATTCTATGTTGCTTGGCTCTATAGGGATAAGTCTAAATCGATGCTTTAATATATGAGCATTCAAATAGTCAACTGTCGGTTGCCAGGAAGTGCGTGCATATTCCTCACCTGAAAAGGCTAAAACAGCAATTGAAATATTTTTAGCAACAGCGGATAAAGATAATCCAAAAAATAGAGCGGCTAATAAAAACTTAAATCTACACACAAACAATAGCTATTCCATGACGCGTTCTAAATACAAATAAACGGCATAGGCATTTTTACGATTAGCTGCATCAAAAGCTGGCTCGTCTTCAAATTCTGACCAATCAATGGCTTGATAAGCTTCATCAAAAGGTGTCATCTCATCAACAACAGTGGTTAATTGCTTAAGCAGGAAATTTAGGTATCGGTAGGTGAGATCCATAGTTTCTTGTGGCTGATCTGAAGCAGAGCCATGTCCAGGAACAAAATATTCCATCTCAATATTACGCACTCGATCGAGCGTTTTTGACCATTTTATAATATCGGCGTCGCCCACAAAGGGGATGCGCCCTTCAAAAATAATATCGCCACTATAGAGTGTTTGATCATTCAAACTCAATAAAGACATATCGCCTTCTGAATGCACTTTGCCAAAATAAGTCAGTAGAAATTGATGATTACCTAAATTAAACTTTGTATCTTGATCAATAATTCGATCGGGCTTAACCAGATAAGTTTCGTCATTAACCCATGGGTAAAGTGACGTACGTCTAGATTCTAGCAAGTTGGAAGCGGTTTCAGAATCAAGATAGTCCCAAGTACCTTTGGGCGCCCAAATCTGTGCACCCTGCTCTTTAAATACTTGCAAACCGTAAATATGGTCGGCATGATAATGACTAACAATCACCAATTTAATAGGTTTATCCGTTATCTTTCGAATTTCATTAAGCATGGCTTTGGCCAATGATGGCGTACCCAAGGCGTCCAATACAACTACACCCTCAGTCGTTACAACAAAACCCGCATTTGAAATAAAACCCTCATATTCAGTGGCCGAACCTGACAAACCTGGAACATAGTAAGCATCGCCATTAAGGTTTTCAGCCGCCACTTCGACACCCACCTTTTCGTAATCATTGGCTTGAACAGCAAATGACAATAAACTAAACAATAAAATAATTTTTTTCATAACTCCTCGATAACCGCTTTAATGGCTTTAGTGACCAGTAACAACTCTTGTTTACTGATAATAAAAGGTGGCATGGTGTAAAGCAACTTGCCATAAGGTCTGAGCCAAACTCCTTTCTCGATTAACAAGTTTTGGACTTTCTCCATGTTTATTTCTTCGGCTAACTCAACCACGCCAATTGCTCCTAAAATACGCACGTCAGCCACTTTACTATGGGCGCGTAATGAGGATAGTTCACTATTCAAAATTGCTTCAATATTGGCAATATTATCCTGCCAAGGAGAGTTTAATAACAACTCAATACTGGCATTAGCAACGGCACAGGCCAAAGGGCTAGCCATAAAAGTCGGACCATGCATCAGCGTGCCAACACCTTGGGCGATTTCATCGGTTGTTAGCGTGGCAGCAAGTGTCATATAGCCACCTGTAAGTGCCTTGCCAAGACACAAAATATCTGGATCTACATCTACGTATTCAAGTGCAAAAAGCTCGCCTGTTCTACCAAAACCTGTGGCTATTTCATCCAAGATAAACAACACGTTGTGCTGCTTACATAATGCCTTTGCACGAGTTAAATATTGAGGATTATAAATACGCATACCGCCAGCACCCTGTACGACAGGCTCTAAAATCATAGCGGCAATTGAGTCAGCATTTTGTTGTAGCGTTAACGTCAAATCTTGCAAGGCTTCATCCATCGCCACCATTGACGGACTCTGAACAAAATAATGCTTAGGCAAAACTCCTGAAAACAAATGATGCATGCCGTTATTTGGATCGCACACACTCATCGCACCAAAGGTATCGCCGTGATAACCGCCACGAATGGTGACAAATTTATGCTTTTTTGACTGCCCTTGATTGTGCCAATACTGCAATGCCATTTTAAGCGCCGCCTCCACCGCAACCGACCCAGAGTCTGTAAAAAAAACCTTGCTTAGATGCTCAGGTGTAATGTCAACCAAGGTCTTGGCAAGTGTAATAGCAGGCTCATGGGTTAAGCCGCCAAACATCACATGCGACATTTTGCCTAATTGAGCTTGAGCTGCTTGATTAAGTGTTGGGTGGTTATAGCCGTGAATGGCACTCCACCAAGAGCTCATGCCATCAATGACACGCTTATTGCCTGCCAGATTTAGATAAACACCATCAGCTGACTCAACTACATGAGTCTTAACTTCATTGGGAATTTTGGCGTACGGATGCCAAATATGGTTTTGATCAAATGTGTCCATAATAATATATTTTACGTCACTTTAAATGGCAACCATCTCTTTTACTTTTTTTGTAACGAGTTTTGCCCGTTACAAACTGACTTTCTATTAAATCGTCATATAGCCTTACCTATGACGATTTATAAATACTCTTTTAATTCGGCCATGGAGTCAATCACCAGATCAGGATTGGTGTCACGGATGTCATCACCATGATTGTAACCATACGACATGCAAATAATTTCAAATCCTGCCGCGCGTGATGCCTTAACATCGCTAACTGAATCACCCAGCATCATTGAATCTTCAGGTGCAATACCGAAAAATTCAGCACTGTGTAATAATGGCAACGGATCTGGTTTTTTCTTTGCCAAGGTATCGCCTGACACCACAATGCCAAAATAATCAAAAATTCCCAAATCTTTTAAAATTGGCAAGGTAAATTGTTCAGCCTTATTAGTAACACAACCCAAGGTGTAGCCTTGGTCTTTCATATAATCCAATCCTTCTTTAACACCATCATACAAACATGAACGTACAGAGGTGTTAACCGCATAAAGCTCTAGAAATATTGGGTAAGCTTTATCAAAATCAGCTTTATTAACTACACCTTCTAGCTCGCCAGTTAGCGATCTTTCAACCAATTTAGGAACGCCGTTGCCAACCCAATGACGCACTTGCGCTTCACCCCAAGGCTGTTTTCCCAAAGCTTTCATCGTCTCATCAACACAAAAAGCCAGGTCTGGAACACTGTCCACGAGTGTGCCGTCAACATCAATCATAATCAATTTTGGGTTGAATTTTTTTATACTCACTTTAATACCTCTTTAGTTATTTTGGTAGAATAGCCCTTAGACTAAATTTAAAAAACATTGTAATGCAAAATTTAACAACAATCGGTTTTATTGGTGCAGGAAACATGGCTTACGCTATCATCTCCGGATTGATTAACAATGGCTTTTGTGCTGACAATATTAAAATCAGCGATAAAAACGAATCATTATTATCCCTGCGAAAACAAGAATTTAACCTTGAAGTCTTTACGGATAATATTGAGCTTGCCGCTCATTGCGACGTTATTATATTAGCAGTCAAACCGCAAGTTTTATCCTCTGTTTGCCACCAACTGAAAGACTCACTTAAAGCTAACACACTGATTATCTCAATTGCCGCTGGCGTACGCGCCCACGATATCGACCGCTGGCTTGGTGGTAATGCCGCTATTGTGCGCACCATGCCTAATACACCAGCCCTATTAAATCAAGGTGTAACAGGTATGTTTGCCAACGAATGCGTGAGTGACACTCAAAAGGAATTGGCCATTAGTATTCTTGATAGTGTGGGCCAAAGTTTATGGGTTTCAACAGAAAAAATGCTCGATGCTGTGACTGCACTGTCTGGCAGTGGTCCAGCTTATTTTTTCTTAATGATCGAATCCATGACAAATGCTGGCATTGCACTAGGGTTAGATGAGCAAACTGCTCAAACCCTCAGCATTCAAACAGCACTGGGTGCCAGTATGATGGCTGATACTAGCAACCACTCTCCAAAAGAATTACGAGCAAATGTAACCTCTCCAAATGGCACCACACAAGCTGCTATTGAATCTTTTCAAGATCAAAATTTTGAGATGGTGGTTGCACATGCTATGCGCGCTGCATTTGATAGATCAAGCGAACTGGCATCAGAGCTGGGCGATAGTGACTGAGCGCGTCACCTTTAAACTCCAGGCCTCAAAAACCTATTTAAGCATATCGATACTCATACACCTATTTGCGCTGGTTATTATTTGGCTTTACAGTTTTAACAACTACGTTAGTCTGGTATTAAGTGTTATTCTTATTATGCATTTTTACTTTTTGAATGTTCAAATTTTGCTAAAAAAATCCAGTGCTATTTTGTCATTTTCTTTAAATGATAAAGCAATAACAACAACAGACAAACAGGGGAATAACCAGCAATATCCTTGTGTTTACTGCACCTATCAATCTCAATTTTTGGTGATAATCAGCTTGAACAAAGGCTCGCTGGTTATCTTTAAAGATTCGCTTGCTTCTCATTCTTTATCACAACTAAACAGACTATTAAATGCTTGAGCCTGAAGACACCCTAAAACTAAATGTTTTAATAGCCACTTCGGTCGCCATTCGTATTGACACTTATAAATTGGTCGTGGTTGGACTCAATGCACAATTTAAAGAACAAACGATTGAATTAAGGCCTAGTGGCGATAGTGAGGCCTACATTAAAGCGGTAAAAAAACTCTTGGTTACTCAAGTACTTGGCGCCATGGGTGGCTACCCTTCTTACTTAAAACGCTGGTCAAGAATGGGTCAGGTTGAATCTTCGAATCTAGTTTCATTACTTAAATTGGGTGAAGTTGAGGCCGTGGTAGCGGTTGCCAATTCTACCAATCTCGATGACAACTTATTAAAACTCACTTGGTGGTGCGCCACTAATACAGATAGTCAGGCTGAAATTGGTCGTTTCTTATTAACCAAGGCGTTTGTCATCAGCACTAAAACGGGGCAAGAAATTGCCCAATACCTGCTCGAATTTTTACCTTTTGTGAATGACACAGAGCAACTAATTGACACTACCAGCTTGGTCTTGCAAGGCGACCTAATTGATCAAAAAGATAGGGATAGACTGTGGAAACAAGGCCAGAGAAAAACAGCATTTTTAGTAGGGTTTGTTGAAAGAATGCAAGGAAGCCTTCCTAATGATCTCAACATTCAGGCACTTAAATATCAACACCCAGAACTACAGATTATCAACAGCGAACAGTCACAAATTTTTTTAAAGACCTTGGCTCATATCCTTAAAAAAATTAATCAGGAATACGTACTTTATCGTGCTTTGGAGGTATTGGGCCAATACCTATCTCATGATCAGATAGTTTATCAAGACTCCATTGACAAGATCAAAGCTCAAATTAAAGACTTAAATCTCACCACTACCCAGGAACAAGATAAACTGAATGCCAGACTATTGTTGGCAGGAGTTAATGAGCGTTTGGTGGTTAGCACCATTTCAGCGCATAATCTGACTGGGTCAGCTATTCGCAAAAAATTGGCCTCAGTGCTTGAGCCAATTCAAAAATCACTGGCCATTCTAACTACCCCATAACAGTTGCATATTAGCAATGGCAGCCAATGATGCGGTTTCTGTTCTCAGCACTCTAGAGCCTAATAATAATGGCTGTGCACCTTGTTGCGTGGCATAAATGATTTCATCATCACTCAGCCCTCCCTCAGGCCCTATGATAATCATCGCCCGAAGGGATTTACCAAAGTCCAACAAAGAATGCTCTGCTCGGTGATGTAGTACAAATATATCGCCATAATCCTGTGTCATTAACGAACTTAAATCTAGTGGATCTAGCAGCTCTGGCACTACCGATCTGCCCGATTGCTCGCAGGCGCCAATGATAATTTTGCGCCAATGTTGCATGCGTTTTTTTAATTTTTCAGCTTTTAATCTAACCACGCAACGCTCAGTAAAAATAGGAATAATTTGACTAACCCCTAACTCCACCGCCTTTTGCATTAAAAAATCCATCTTCTCTCCCTTAGCAACTCCTTGCGCCAAAGTAAGCTTCAAGCTTGATTCATTTAAATTAGGCACGCAACTATTAATACGCACTTCACACTGTTTTTTGACACTGATCACACTTGCCTGATAATTATTACCATCGCCATTAAATAAGGTGATATCTTGCCCTTGAGGAAATCGTAGAACTTTAAGCAGGTGGTGCGATGCGTATTCGTCAAGCATCATAGTGTCATTAATTTTCAAAGGGGCATTTTGGTACAAGCGAACGTGTTTCATGGTATCTTTGCGCTACTCAAGAGAATTGAAAAAATAATGATACATCAAAATAGAAGGAAAGAGCTGCTAAGCCAGCTTGATGACAATTGTGTCATAATCATATCGACCAATCCAGAACAGTTTAGAAACGGGGATGTTACTTTTCCCTTTCGCCCACACAGTGATTTTTTTTATTTAACCGGGTTTCATGAGCCAGAAGCGGTAGCGATTATTAGTAAGAACAGCTATTCAATGTTTTTACGCCCCAAGGACAAGACTCGTGAAATTTGGGATGGGGCGCGCCTAGGCCTTGCAGATGCGCCAAACACTCTAAAGCTCGGACATGCCTTTGACATTAATCAATTAGAGACTCAATTAGAAAAACTTATTCCCTCTGAAAGCTCTGTTTATTTTGATGAAAAACCCTGCAAACTAGACTCACAAATTGCCAACATACTCAGCAAACATAACCCAATCAGTTTTCAAGAATCCTTGCATGAAATGCGTCTAATTAAAGGTGCGTCTGAAATTGAAATCATGCAAAAAGCAGCGGATATCTCTAGCGCAGCTCACACACTAGCCATGGCTCAGGTAAGTCCTGGCATGTTTGAGTATGAATTACAAAGTGTTTTTGACGCCCACTTTGTTAAAAACAATACTCAGCATGCCTATACGCCAATTGTCGCCGGTGGAAAAAATGCCTGTGTATTGCATTACATTAAAAATAATAAGCCGCTTAAATCTGGAGATCTGGTGTTAATCGATGCAGGGTGTGAGCTTAACTACTATGCCAGCGACATCACTCGCACTTTTCCAGTTAGCGGGCAATTTAGCGAACCACAAAAACAAATTTACCAAATTGTATTGAATGCTCAACTAGCCGCAATCGATGCCATCAAACCCGGTATAGATGTACACAAGCCTCATCAAATTGCCTCTGGAATTATCCAGCAAGGACTAAAAAAGATTGGACTGTTGATGCCGGGAGAGCCATTGGCAAAGTTTTATATGCATGGCACGGGCCATTGGCTGGGCATGGATGTGCACGATGTGGGTAAATATCAAAACAACCAACAACACCGAGTGTTTGAAAAAGGTATGGTTATCACTGTTGAACCTGGCATTTATATTCGTAAGGATGATAAAATTGATCCAATTTATCATCATATTGGCATTCGAATTGAAGATGATGTCGTGGTAACAGAGACAGGAAATACCGTGCTAACTAGAAACCTTATCAAAACAATTAACGACATCGAAACGCTTATGAGTCAAGCAAACCTATGAATATACAACAAGCCATCAAAGCAGTGATTGCAAAGCAAGATTTAAATGAAAATGAGATGCATGATGTCATGACTGACATCATGACCGGAAAAACCACAGATGCGCAAATTGGTGCATTTTTAGTAGGGCTTTCCATGAAAGGCGAAACCATTGCTGAAATCACTGCCAGCGCTAAGGTTATGCGCTCACTAGCCAAAGGAGTTGAGGTTAAGAGTACTAAGCACTTGGTTGATACTTGTGGCACAGGGGGTGATGGACTCAGCCTGTTCAATATTTCCACCGCCTGCGCCTTTGTAGTTGCTGCGGCTGGTGGCTCGGTTGCTAAACACGGCAATCGATCCATCTCATCAAAATCTGGCAGTGCTGACGTCTTAGAAGCGGCTGGCGTTAATTTAGACATGAGTGCAGAGCAGATTAGCCGTAGTGTTAATAAAATTGGGGTTGGATTCATGTTTGCACCTGCACATCACTCAGCCATGAAGCACGCTATTGGCCCACGTAAAGAATTAGCAGTCAGAACCATTTTTAATGTACTCGGACCACTCACTAATCCTGCCAAAGCGCCTACTCAAGTTATGGGTGTATATAGCAAGGAATTGGTAGAGCCTATTGCCAATGTTTTAAAAAGTCTAGGCTCTAGACACGTGATGGTAGTACACTCCAATGACGGTCTAGATGAAATCTCTATTGCGGATGACACGTTTGTTGCCGAACTAAAAAATGGCAAAGTAACTACTTACACCATCAACCCAACTGATTTTGGCCTACCGCTTGGAAGCTTGGACGACATTAAAGCCAAGGATGCAGATGACTCTCTTATCCTAATCCAACAAGCACTAGATGGCAAAGATGGTGCGGCCAAAAATATCATTGCACTTAATGCAGGCGCTGCTATTTACGTCTGTGGCTTAAGCAATACGCTACAAGACGGCATTAATAAAGCACTTAGCATTCTCAACAAAGGCTCAGCACATCAAAAACTGGATGATTTTGTACGTGAATCAACTGGCTGTTAAAGGAAAAACACATGAATAAAGAAACAAACCTAATTTGGATTGACTTAGAAATGACTGGATTATTGCCGGAGCGAGACGTCATTATTGAGATTGCCACAATCGTAACCGATGCCGATCTTAATATTTTGGCAGAGGGGCCCTCTTTAGTTGTTCATCAAGGCAGTGAAATTTTGGCAGGTATGGATGAATGGAATACTGAGCATCACACAAACTCCGGCTTAGTTCAACGTGTCAAGGATAGTGTGATCTCCACCAAACAAGCAGAAAAGCAGACCATTGAATTTCTAGAAAAATATGTCAATGCTGGCGCCTCCCCAATGTGTGGAAACACCATCTGTCAAGATAGGCGTTTTTTATACAACTACATGCCTGAGTTGGAAAAATTTTTCCATTATCGTCATGTTGATGTGTCCACACTTAAGGAGCTATTAGTGCGCTGGAAGCCAGAGGCAAAAATGATCCGAGAAGGCGAGCCGGCACACTTAGCATTAGCCGATATTCGTGATTCGATTGATGAGTTAAAATACTATCGAGACGTCTTTATTGATGTCTAACGCCACCAAGGTGTGGCTTGCGCCAGCAAAAATTAATTTATTTTTGCACATTAACAGTAAGCGAGAAGATGGTTACCATAATTTGCAAACCATTTTTCAGCTACTAGATTATTACGACGAATTGCAATTTTCAATCACCAGTAATGGTGTCATTAATCGAGCTACCGGCAATGCTAATATTGCACCAGAATCTGATTTAATCATACGCGCCGCCAAACTCTTGCAAGAAAAATCACAGACCTCTTTGGGTTGTGACATTTCTATTGTTAAGCGCATACCTGCAGGAGGAGGTCTGGGAGGCGGATCATCCGATGCAGCCACTACATTAGTTGCGCTCAATCACCTCTGGAAAACAAACTTAGATCAACAAGCGCTCATGGAGTTAGGCTTGAAATTGGGTGCGGACGTACCAATTTTTATTAATGCCCAGAGTGCTTGGGCGGAAGGTGTTGGTGAAATACTTAGCCCATTAAAAACGCCTAATCATTACTTTTTAGTGGTGTTTGTTAACCAACATACCTCCACATCAGAAATTTTCTCGCATAAAGCATTGACAATGAGTCCAATGATAGGGAAAATATCGGACTTCTCTGAACTTGCAAATACTCATAATGATTGTTTGTTAGCAGCCATTGAGCAAACAGAGGAAATCAGACTTGCATTGGAACAGCTTGATCGTTGTTCTGATCTGATAGGAAAAGCAAGAATGAGTGGTACAGGCAGTTGTGTTTTCGCTGAATTTGCTACTAAAAAATATGCTCTGGCAGCATTAGAAAAAATGCCAAAAAAATGGATGAGTTTTACAGCGCAAGCAATTAACACTTCTCCGATCCTTAAATGGGCTGTCGCCAAGCGGTAAGGCAACGGGTTTTGATCCCGTCATGCGCAGGTTCAAATCCTGCCAGCCCAGCCATTTTCTAAAAGCCGTGTCTTTGCATTAAGACACGGCTTTTTTTATGTTTTTTATTTACCTAAATTTACTCAGGGTTTCCTTGAGCAAATACTATTTTTGTCATCGTAACCTAGTATAATTTAATCAACTTTCAACAACCAACAACTCTTATGTCTCTTGACACGATCAAAATTTTTAGTGGTAACGCAAATCCATTATTATCCGGCGAAATTATTTCTAGTTTAAACATTGCGCAAGGAAAAGCTCTGGTTGGCAGATTTAGCGATGGCGAGTCACAAGTCGAAATTTTAGAAAATGTTCGAGGCTGTGATGTTTTTATCATTCAGCCCACTTGCGGACCTTCTCCAGCAGAAACATTGATGGAGTTATTGGTAATGGCTGACGCCTTGAAGCGCTCATCAGCTGCAAGAATTACTGCTGTTGCGCCTTATTTTGGCTACTCAAGACAGGATCGTCGATCACGCTTAACCCGCGTTCCAATTACGGCAAAATTAGCAGCTAAAATGGTTGAATCTTCGGGTATTGACCGAATTTTAACCGTTGACTTACATGCGGATCAAATTCAAGGATTTTTCGATATTCCAATCGACAATATTTATGCACAGCCAGTGTTACTAGATGACATCATGAGTCAAAATTATAAGGATATCGTGGTAGTCTCCCCAGATGTTGGTGGTGTTGTACGTGCACGTGCTGCTGCTAAAAAACTCAATGATGCAGATTTGGCCATTATCGATAAACGTCGTCCTGCGCCTAATATGGTGAAAGTCATGAACGTTATTGGTGATGTTGAGGGTAAGACTTGTGTTTTAATTGATGACATGGTCGATACAGCTGGAACCTTATGCCAAGCAGCTGGAATCTTAAAAGAAAAGGGTGCTAAGAAGGTTGTCGCCTATGCAACACACGCGGTACTTTCTGGCGGCGCTATTAGCAACATTAAGAATTCTGAGCTCGATGAGCTAGTAACTACAAACACCATTCCATTAACTGCTGATGCGGCCAAATGTAGCAAAATTAGACAACTTTCTATCGCGCCAATCATGGCAGAAGTAATCAAACGCATCAGTGAAGAGCAATCTATTATCAATATTTTTGCTGATATCCAATAAACATTTTATTTTAAAGCGCACAAGGCTCTGATTTTTAACAGGTATCTTTGTGTATAATCCATAATTTGGTCTGTCATAATACGTTACTCTATGAAATCTACTACTAAAGCACACAAGCAAGCACTACAAAAACTGATTACAGTTGGCAAAGAGAAAGGCTATTTAACCTACTCTGAAATCAACGATATTTTGCCTGAAGATCTACTAACGCAAGAGCAGGTAGAGCCAATTGTTACCATTTTAGAAGAGTTGGACATTACAGTTTCTGACTCAGTGCCTGATGCTGATACGCTGGTTGTAGAATCAGGTGCTAAAGCCCAGTCAACCTCTGCAGAAGCTGCTGTTGCCGCACTTGCCGCACTGGACTCTGAGTTTGGTAGAACAACTGACCCAGTTAGAATGTACATGCGTGAGATGGGCGTTGTTGACTTATTAGAGCAAGAAGATGAAATTCGTATCGCTAAAGAAATTGAAGCGGGCGTATTTGAAATTATGCAAGCCATCACACTCTACCCTTCAATTACCGACTACTTCTTCAAGGCTCATAAGCGTCTAGAGGAAGGCAAATGTAAGATGACGGACGTCATTATCGGCTATCAAGGTGATGCGGCAGATTTTGAAGCCAAAAAAGCAGCCTTTGATGCTGGCGAATTTGATGATGACGAAGAATATGAAGACATGGAAGAAATGGAATACACTGGCCCTGATGAGGACAAAGTGTACACTCGATTCGAAACTGTTTTAAGTTGCTCTGAAGGCTATCAAGAGTTAAAGGATAAATACGGTTTCCGTCACAAAAAGACTGTGGCTGCACGTGAACAACTCTCTAAAGGTTTGTCCGATTTACGCCTTGCGCCTAAACTAGTCTCAACCATGATGGAAGTCATTTGTGATCGCGTTGCACTCATTAAAAAACAAGAAAAAACAATTCAAAGCGCTTGTCTTTATGCAGGCATGGAAAGAGCTCAATTTTTTGAATTATTTGCCGGTAACGAGACTAATTACGACTGGTTAAAAAATGCCAAAGTAGATGAAAAAGTTGCGTCAGCACTAGCAGCCTCTAAAGATGAAATCTTTTATGCTCAAAAAAATCTACATGAATACGAAGAAGAAATGCAGCTTACTGTTGCTGAACTTAAAGCTTTAAATAAGCTTTATCGTAAAGGCGATCGTCGCGCTAAAAAAGCCAAATCTCAAATGATTGAGGCAAACTTACGTTTGGTTATCTCTATTGCTAAAAAATATGCCAACCGCGGTTTACAATTCTTAGATCTAATCCAAGAAGGTAATGTCGGCCTAATGAAGGCAGTGGACAAGTTCGAATACCGTCGTGGTTATAAGTTTTCAACCTATGCCACTTGGTGGATTCGTCAAGCTATTACTCGTTCAATTGCTGACCAAGCGCGTACTATTCGTATTCCGGTACACATGATTGAAACCATTAACAAACTTAATCGTGTACGTCGCCAATTGTTACAAAAGTTTGGTCGTGAAGCTTCTCCAGAAGAGCTAGCCACTGAAATGGAATTACCAGAATACAAGATTATTAAAATTCTTAAAATTGCCAAAGAACCTTTATCAATGGAAACACCAGTAGGTGACGATGAAGATTCGAATATTGGTGATTTTATTGAAGATACCAACCTATCTTCACCTGTGGAAATCACCACTAAAGAAAGTCTTAGAGAAACAACAGGCGACTTGCTAGCAAACCTATCTCCTCGTGAAGCAAAAGTGCTGAAAATGCGCTTCGGTATTGATATGAATACTGATCACACGCTAGAAGAGGTAGGTAGACAATTTGATGTAACACGTGAACGTATTCGTCAAATTGAAGCAAAAGCGTTAAGAAAACTAAGACACCCTTCTCGTGCTCATAAGCTTCAAAGCTTTTTAGACTCTTAGAGAAAACCCGTTTTATCGGGCCTATAGCTCAGCTGGTTAGAGCACTCGACTCATAATCGATTGGTCCTTGGTTCAAGTCCAAGTAGGCCCACCATATTTAGTAGTATTTCTCACCCCTAATGGTAGATAATATCATGATGTTTGATACACTAACCCCACACTTAATCACTCTCACCAGCAAGGTTGGCGAGATGATTATGTCGCACTACAAAACCAGTCTGGCGATTGAAACTAAATCAGACCAAACGCCACTAACAGTTGTCGATAAAAAAGCACACCAACAATTAGCTGACGGCCTAAACCTGCTAACGCCAAACGTACCGATTCTTTCAGAAGAGTCTGAATTGGTTGATTTTTCCATACGCTCAACTTGGAATGAATACTGGCTTATGGATCCGCTTGATGGCACTCGAGACTTTATTGAACAAACAGGTGAGTTTTGTATTTGTATTGCCTACATTAAAAACAACCGCCCTATTTTTGGCTTTATTTACGCACCCCTTAGCAAAACCCACTATTTTACCAATGACCAGGGGCAAGCCTTTAAACACGATAACAGTACAACTACACAGCTTCAAGTGGCTGTTCAAAATAAACCATTGAAAGTGGTTACCGGCCACTATTCCGCTCATAACCCAAGATTGCACGACCATCTAAACAAACTTGGCCTATACCGTATCAATCATTTAGGCAGTGCGCTAAAATTTTGCAAAATTGCTGAGGGTGAGTATGACTACTACCCAAGATTTGGCCCTTGCTCTGAATGGGATACAGCCGCTGGCGGATACATTTTGGAGTCTGCTGGTGGACGTGTTGTAGGTGTAGATAACAAACCCTTACGCTATAACACCAAAGACAGTTTGCGAAGTCCTGTATTTTTCGCCTCAGGAAAAACGCAATGACAAATCAATTGCTTGAATATTTTTGGTAATACTGCCTGTTGAGATAAAATCCACACCCGTTTCTGCTGTAGCAACAAGCGTATCCATATCAATATTTCCAGAAGCCTCAATTGGTAATTTTCCATCGGACATTTGTACCGCCTGGATTAACGCCTGATGAGAAAAATTATCACACAGTACTCGCGTCACCCCAGTTAACGCTAGCACTTCTGTGAGCTGATCTAAGGTTTCCACCTCAACAATTAAATCAAGCTCTGGGTAACTCTCCACAGCCTTTTCAACCGCTTTAGCAATACCACCAAAAGCCGCAATATGATTCTCCTTAAGCATAATACAATCGTACAAGCCCAAGCGATGATTTACACCACCTGCGCATTTAACTGCGTACTTCTGCGCCAAACGCAACCCTGGCAAGGTTTTTCTTGTATCTAGTAATTGCGCCTTAGTATGGATGATCTTATCGGATAATAATTTTGTTTGGGTTGCTACCGCGCTTAAAGTCTGCAAAAAATTCAGCGCTACGCGCTCTGCACTAATGATCGCTCTTGAAGATCCTGATAAAACGGCCAAAATTTGGTTTGAATTCACCAACTCTCCATCTTTAACTTGCCACGTAATTTTAAGATCACTGTCTAAAGTTTTGAAAGCTAGTTGAGCAAGTTCAATACCGCAAATAACAGCACTCTCTCGGCAAACAATAGTGGCAGAAACCTGCTCATCGGGCAATAAGCTTGCAGAGACATCACCAGCACCTAAATCTTCTGCCAATGCCAAATCCACAATTTTTAAAAAATCGTTATTCATGGATAAAATCTAGAATTAGCTTGGCAGATTCTTCACTGGCGTTCAGGCGTAAGCGCTTGTGGATTTTGCCAAATTCTTCAATTAATCTCGATTGATCGCTCGTTAAAATCTGCATAGCGTGTTTGGCAATGTTGTCACCATTTGCCTCTGTTTGAATTAATTCCGGCACCAGAGGTTGATTAGCAATAACATTGGGTAGACTAATAAACTCACTTTTAACCAACCTGGACGCAATAAAATAACTCAGCGCAGACAGTTTGTAAATCACCACCATAGGAACACCAATCAAGGACAGTTCTAGTGCCGCTGTACCCGATGCAACCAGCACCAAATCTGAGCTTTGCATGCGCTGATGAGACTCATTAACTGATAGGCTAATATCCTGATCTGCAATTAGATCTTGAGCCCATTCAAGCAGCTCATCATTGGCCAATGCCAAGTGAAAAGTTAGCGCTGATTCTTGTTGTGACATTGCTTTTACCGCCACTAACATTTCAGGCAATAAGCGCTTAACCTCTCCCGACCTTGATCCTGGCATAAGCAAAATACTTTTGCCTACTTGATGGTTTTTTCTAGGCGTGAGCTTTTCCGCCAAAGGGTGTCCAACGAAGACTGCTCTTTGATTATGCTGTTTGTAAAAATCAACCTCAAAAGGAAACAGGCACAGGATCAAGTCACTGGCATGTTTAATTTTTTTGACCCTTGACTGACGCCACGCCCAAACTGATGGCGAGATAAAGTGAACTGTTTTAATACCCTGGTCTTTGAGTTTTTTTTCAATAACAAAATTAAAATCAGGCGCATCTACACCAATAAACACATCAGGTTTATTGGTGGAAAAATATTCAACAATTGTCTTTCTTAATTTTAATAGTGAGGGTAGTTTTTTCAAAACCTCACTAAAACCCATAACGTTTACCAGACTCATGTCCCAACGCTGTTCACAGCCTTGAGATTGCATCTTTACACCACACAAGCCTTCAATTTTAAGACTTGGGTCTTGAGCCTTTAATGCCTGTACTAACGCAGATCCAATTAGGTCGCCTGAGGTTTCAGCAGCACTAATTGCAATCTTAGTCATCAGTTAATTATTTTCTTGGAAGAATAAGCTGAGGATCTTCATCAAAGGCACGATAAATCACCATAATATTGCCAATCACCTGCACCAAATGAGCCTGGGTTGTTTTAATAATTTCGTCAATTATGCGTTGTTTATCTTCGCGATCATCGCCACGAACTTTAATTTTTAATAGTTCGTGCGTCTCTAAACTAGATGCCAGTTCAGCTAGAACACCCTCAGTAAGGCCGTGCTGACCTAGCATGACGACAGGTTTAAGGCTGTGACCTTTAGAGCGTAAGAATTTTTTTTGATTGTTGGTAAGCTTAGTCATTGATTAGAATCTCTGTGTTAAATAAATCTTGAATGGTTTCACGCTTGCGGATAAGATGGTGTGCTGTATCTGACACCATCACTTCAGCAACGCGCGGTCGGGAGTTGTAATTTGAACTCATGGTAAAGCCGTATGCTCCGGCTGACATAACAGCTAAATAATCTCCAGCTGATAAAGATAATTGCCTATCTTTGGCTAAAAAATCTCCTGTTTCACAAATAGGGCCAACCAAATCCCAGCTGGCTTCAACTCCCTGGGCATTTTCGCGCACTGGCAACACGTTGTGATAGGCATTATAAAAAGCGGGGCGCAATAAATCGTTCATGGCACCGTCAATAATGGCAAAGGATTTGTCAGAATTTTGCTTTAAAAACTCAACTTTTGTAATAAATGCGCCTGCATTACCCACAATTGCCCTTCCTGGCTCTAGGATAATCTCTAAATTTCCCACTTTGTCCAAAATAGAGCTAATATAAGCGGAAATATCAATGGTGACTTCATCTTCATAACGAATACCAACGCCGCCGCCCAAATCCAGGTGAGCAATCTCAATGCCTCGGTCTGCTAACTTAGCAATAAGGGCCAAAACCTTATCCAAGGCATCTATAAATGGCGATACATCAGTCAGCTGTGAGCCAATATGGCAATCCAAACCCTGAACATTGATATACTCTGATCGGTGTGCCGTTTCATACAGGGCGATAGCATCATCAATATCAACGCCAAATTTATTCTCTTTCAATCCTGTTGAAATATACGGATGAGTTTTTGCATCGACGTTTGGATTAACCCGAATGGAAATTGGTGCCTGCATATTCATACTGGCAGAAACTTGCTCGATGCGCTCTAATTCTGCAGCAGACTCCACATTAAAGCAACGAATACCCACTTCCAAGCCTCGTTTAATTTCATCTTGTGTTTTTGCAACACCAGAAAAAACACAGTTTGAAGCCTGTCCACCTGCCGCTAACACTCGCTCTAACTCGCCTACTGAAACAATATCAAACCCAGCGCCAATTTTTGCTAGTACATTGAGCACAGCGATATTCGAATTAGCCTTAACAGCGTAGCAAACTAAATGTGGATGCTGACCAAAGGCCGAATCAAACTCACGCCAATTGTTCTCGATGTCGGTACGAGAATACACGTATAACGGTGATCCGTAGCTCTGCATCAAGTCTGCAATATCAACAGACTCAGCATGTAAAGATTGATTTTTGTAGGAAAAACTCAAAGTTGACTACTTTGAATTATGTGGCATGATGTCTAATTCTGGTGCAACTGCAACACTGGTTGTTGCCGCATCAATTGCTTGAGTAGTTGTCTGGTTGTTGTTTTTAACCACCTCCAACTCACCCATTTTTCCACACGCTGAAAGACCTATAACGATAAACATAAGGGCTGTTAATTTGATTATTTTTTCCATCTGATTTCTCGCAAGGTTATTTGTAAAATTAGTCGCTATTTTACAGTAATTCTTGCAAACTTTGAATGAACGCATGACGCTCGATGTTAAAGGCGCCCAAGCTTCTTAAATGCGGACTTTCAACCTGACAATCCACCAGCGAATACTCCATATATTTTAGCAAATGCACAAAAGCCACTTTCGAGCTATCTTTAGCCAATGAGAACATCGATTCACCAAAAAAAACACCGCCCAGCGCAACACCGTAAAGACCGCCCACTAATTTGGATTGCTGATACACAGCGACACAGCGAACAAACCCCTGGTGGTGTAACTGGGTGTAAGCATTCACCATGTCCTCATCAATCCAAGTGCCAGTCTGGTCTTTACGATCAACTGTTCTGCAATGATGGATGATTTTGTCAAAATCCACGTCAACTTTAATTTGAAATTTATTTGAACGAAGTGTCTTTGCCAAACTTTTAGATACGTGCAGTGTATCGGGTGTAATCACCATTCTTGGATTTGGACTGTACCATAAGACAGGATCTTGCTCGCTATACCAAGGAAAAATACCTTGGTGATAAGCATCAAGTAGTCGCTCAGTTGACAGGCTACCCCCGATGGCGATTAAACCATTAGGCTCTTCAAGTGCGCGCTCAATATCTGGAAAAGGCGTTGTTTCGGTTGCTAGTACAAAATCCTGAGGAATCTCAACCACTTAAATTTTGCTGTCTGATCGCCTCTTTTGCCATATAGAGTGCGGCAATACTTCTGGCCTCGGTCAAATCATCGTTATAAACCAAGCTTTCCAACTCAGATAATTGATGCTCGACTACTTCTAACGGCTCAGGCTCGTCACCTTGTGCACTGGCTGAATACAAATCTTGCGCCAGAACAATGTGCGTTTCACTTGATTGATAGCCAGGTGCAATACTCATGGCCTTCATGTATGTTAGTTTTTTAGCGCCGTAGCCAATTTCTTCAATCAGCTCCCGGTTGGCTGCTTCAAGTGGCGTTTCACCGTCGTCAATTTTGCCCTTGGTCAATGCCAGCTCATATCGGTCCGTACCGCCGGAATATTCATAAATCATTAGTACCGTTTCATCATCCAGCATTGGGATGACCAAAACTGCGCCATTTCCTGGCGGCTTAAGGCGCTCATATTGACGCCTCTCTCCATTAGAAAATTCAACATCCATAGACTGAATATTGAAAAATCGGGTTGTCGCTATGTCAGTGACATTTCTTAGTGTTGGTTTTTTTCGCATGAATGGAATTATAACATTAGCTATAATGGTCAATTCAACATAGAGGAGAGATAGACATGAAGAAATTAACACTGTTATGTGCCTTGGCATTTTCGTCATTAACGCACGCCTGGACTATTGACGGCCTGGGAGATTACAAATTCGAGCCACTTAACCAGCAAGCGTATATTATGCATGGTCCGCTAGGAGAGCCTAACCCGCAAAATTATGGATTTATGAATAATCCAGGCATGATTATTGGCGCTGACGGCGTGATTGTGGTCGACCCTGGTGGCACTTATCAAATTGGCCTTGAGGTTATCAAAGAAATCAAAAAAATCACCAATAAACCAATTGTTGCCGCCTTTAATACTCACGTTCATGGTGACCATTGGCTAGGTAACCAAGCCATTATGGAAGCCTATCCTAATGCTAAAATTTATGCACATCCGGCAATGATTGCGCAAGCTAAAGATGGTGAAGGTGATCGTTGGGTTGATGTAATGAAGAGCTCTACAGATGGCTTATCAGACGGCACAATTGCCGTTTACCCAACAGATGCAACTACCGATCAACAAACTATTCAGGCAGGTGGCGAGACTTTTAAAATTCATAATGACGTTACTGGCGTTGCCCATACCAACACCGACATCATGATTGAGCATATTGGCAGCAAAACTTTGTTTTTAGGTGACAATGATTTGGTGCATCGCTTCGGTCGATTTGATGGTACCTCAGATATGCATGGCAATATTAAAGTACTTGAGTACGCGATTGACTTAGGTCTTAATCACTACGTGCCTGGTCATGGCCCGTCTGGTGATGTTGACGCGGCTGTTAAACCGTTTCTAAATTACCTGCTAGTGATTCAATCAGAAACGAAAAAAGGCTATGAAGAGGATTTGGCCGACTATGAAATTAAACCTTTTGCTGACAAACACCTAGCTGATTACAGAGATTGGCACGGCTATGATGCTCAGCTAGGTCAGCATATTAACAAAATGCTGTTGGAGATTGAAGCGCTTGATATTTAATTTCTAAGCAAGTTTGCTCAAAAAAAATGACGATCAATAGCTCGTCATTTTTTTTGCCTGATTGATAGACCCCTACTCTTTTAACTGAAACTTTGGCAGTCCGAGGTTAAAGCGTAACGCCAGCAATCGAGTAATAAAAATAAACGACCCTGCAACAATTGTGCTGATCGTTACACTCACACCGTAATCAATCAATACAATAAACCCTAAAGACCCAACCCAGGCTGCTGTGGCGTATAGCGGACTTTTGAAAACGATGGGCGTTTCATTGCACAATAAATCTCTAAAAATACCGCCCATTGCTCCGGTAATCATCCCCATAAAACTGGCAATGAGCCAAGGCGCTTCTGCCACCAAAGCCACCATCGTGCCAGCAATACTAAAGGCTGCCAATCCTGCCGCATCAGGTATTAAAAATAGTTTTGGAGAAATTGGCATAAGCCTTGCACCAATAAAAATCATCACAGCACTAAAGAATGAAACAATAAAAAATATCTGATCTTGTATCCAAAATACATCAATACCTAAGAGCATATCTCGCAACGAGCCACCTCCTAAACCAGTGGTGATGGCGATAATAACCACCCCAAATAAATCAAATTTTCTAAAGCCCGCTTTGAGTACGCCAGAGGCAGAAGACACAACAACAGCCACCAAAGAAATCCAATATAGGCTGGTTGATAACTCTTGTGTTATTTCTATATGCATCCGTCTAATAGCTCCACTTTTCCAGTATCAATATCATAATACGCGGACACAATTGTCAAGGTACTACTTTTTACCCTTTCACCAAAGTGCACCCCTGTTTTTTTGAGTGCCTCTGTCACATTGACAATATTAGCCAAAGTGATGTTTTTTACCAAATCACCTGGTTGATTTTTTGCCTGCGCAACTGCCGGACTCAGCGCCAAAGCCAACGAAGGCAGACTACCTTCCAACTGATTATGCGCACATGTTGCCTGCACTGCACCACATTGAGAATGCCCCATCACCATTATCAAAGAAACATCCAAATGCAAAACGGCGTATTCAATACTCGCCACAATTACCTCATCCAGTACATTTCCAGCCACACGCACCACGTACAAATCTCCCAATCCTTGGTCAAAAATCACCTCAGGTGGCACGCGAGAATCTGAGCAGCCCAAAACAATCGCAAATGGATGTTGCCCATATTTGAGCTCAAACCTTCGCTCACTTGACTGATCAGGATGAATAAGATGCGAGACAACATACCGCTCATTACCTTCCATCAGTTTTCTTAAATGATCATTTTTTTCAATAAAATCCTTCATTAGGGCAAATTGTAATACAAAATTCGGGTTTTGTTAGTCATAATGAAAATTTCCGAAATTTTTCATGTTTTCATGCCAAATTCCCACTCATCATGGAAAAATCTATAAAAATACCGCATTTAGAGGCAAAAATCACATTTTATGGCTATTTACAGGCGCTATTACCCATAAATAACGCGCCATTAGTCCACTTAAGTGTCATTTTCATTATTGTTCAAAAAATTTGATTTATCCAGCAAAAGCGCGTATCGTTTTTATTTATTTTTCAGTGACAAATAGACAATGAAATCAACACTGCTACTGCTAACACTATTTTTATCTACTTTTACCAACGCCTGGACAATTGACAAAGTGGGGCAATACCAATTTGAACCCATTGCAAAAAATGTTTTTGTCATTCACGGCCCTGTGGGCACGCCCAGTGTTGACAACCAAGGCTTTATGAATAATCCTGCCATTATTATCGGCAAAACGGGGGTTATCGTCATTGACCCAGGCAGTGCTTATCATATTGGCAAAAAAGTCATTACTGAAATTGAAAAAATCACCAAAAAACCCATTATCGCCGTCTTTAACACTCATGCACATGGCGATCATTGGCTTGGCAATCAAGCCGTGGTTGAGCACTATCCATCGGTCAAAATTTACGCTCACGCACAAATGCTCAAACAGGCTCATGAGGGGGAAGCTGATTTTTGGCTAAATATTATGAATGACAATACACAAGGCTATACCAAAGAGACAAAAGCCGTTTATCCAACTGATAGCGTTGCGCACCTGCAGAAAATTACACTGGATTCTGAACAATTTATCATTCACAGTCCAACACAAAAAGCCCACACTGATACCGACATCATGATCGAGCACGTCAGTAGCCAAACTTTATTTTTAGGAGACAATGCGATTATTGATTTTTTAGGTTCGTTTGATGCCAGCTCTGACATGCACAGCAACATCACCGCACTAAATTATGCGGTTAATCTAAAGCTCAAAAACTACGTACCCGGACACGGCCAAACAGGCAGCCCTGAAATCGCTATTAACTCTTTTTTAGATTATCTGGCCATTGTCAAACAACAAGCTGAAAACGGCTACGAGGAAGATTTATCAGATTATGAAATCAAGCCTACAGCGCTTAAAAAACTCCATGCCTACAAACATTGGGCCGCTTTTGATGAGCAAATCGGCAAACACATTGGCAAAATGCTACAAGAGGTTGAAGCGCTAGATTTTTAATAGCTAAAACTAAAGCTAGCAACAAGGAGATTAATGGGTAACGTCCCCATTAATTATAAAGTACACTTACACGATATTAATTATTAACAGAATATATGTAAATGAAAACAATTGGAATGATAGGTGGAATGAGCTGGGAATCAACAGCTAGTTATTACAAGTTTATCAATGAAGGTATTAAGAATAAACTTGGCGGATTGCACTCTGCAAAAATATGTATGTATAGTGTTGACTTTGATGAAATTGAAAAGCTACAACACCAAGACAACTGGAATGAAACTGCAAATATATTATCAAGAGCGGCACAGTCAGTTGAATCTGGTGGTGCAGATTTTTTACTTATTTGCACTAATACAATGCATAAAGTTGCCCCAGAAATCGAGAAAAATATTTCCATACCCATTCTTCATATTGCAGATGCTACAGCGGAAACCTTGGCTAAAGATGGAATAAAAAAGGTGGGATTATTGGGAACTAGATTTACAATGGAGCAAGATTTTTATAAGAGTAGATTGATTGATAAATTTAATATTGATGTTGTAATTCCCAGTGATAAAGATATGGACACAATACATAAAATAATTTACTCAGAATTATGTGTGGGGACCATATCTAATGATTCAAGAGATATATATCTTGAAATTATAAACTCACTTTATGAAAGTGGCGCCGAGGCAGTTATTCTAGGTTGTACAGAAATTGCATTGTTAGTTCAGCAAAAACACACCTCTATACCGTTGTATGATACAACATTGATACATGCTAGTTATGCGGTAGAGCAAGCCACAAGCTAAAATCTAAATAGGCGGTAATTTTTGTCAAAGTCGAGGCGTAAGGAATTTGAAAAGGCAGGAGCTTATATTTAATAAGTGACTGCTTTTGAGAATTGCGACAACAAAGCCTTTGGTGAAAAGTACCCTTATTTTTTGACAACAAAGATATTGGTGAAAAGCACCCTTATTTAATCGAAAAAGCCGTCCATATGAAGTTCGGTTAAGTCACTAAACCCACCAATGTGCTTACCATCGATAGTTAACTGTGGAACCATTCTAGCGCCATTCGTTACTTTAGAAAACTCAGCCATATGCGCGCGATCATCATCAATGTATTTTTGCTCAAAAGGCAGGTTCCACTTATCTAATAGCTCTTTGGTTTTTACGCAAATAGGGCAAGTGTGAGTTGAGTAAACGACAATTTTCATGCTTATCCTTGAAGCGCTTCAACGACTAAATCACCGATTTTGCTTGTGCCAACAATGTTGTCGCCTTCAGCTGCAATGTCTGCTGTGCGGTAGCCCTGATCTAGCACTGTGTTTACTGCACCATCGATTTTGTCAGCCAACTCAACTTGGTCAAGTGAGTAGCGTAGCATCATTGAAACTGAC
>Ga0233440_1000216_pt1 | contig 74766 bp, 121 predicted proteins | sample SI_123_September_5_FD_182791 | JGI IMG/M metagenome (GOLD analysis project Ga0233440, IMG submission 182791) | Seawater microbial communities from Saanich Inlet, British Columbia, Canada - SI_123_September2016_120_MG | ecosystem: Environmental > Aquatic > Marine > Inlet | place: Canada: British... | reverse complement strand
TGAGAACTAATTTTAATTTATAATTTACCGAAAAAATAAGGAAAATAACAATGAAACAAAATAACTTAAAAATAACGATAACCAAACAAGATATAGAATATTGGGAAAGCGTACCAAACCAATATTATAGCCCACCATGTACGATGGAATATAAAAAGTTTAAAACAGTTGTAGGTATGGGAACAAGTGATGATTATGAACTATTCAGGGAAGGTGATAGCTTGTATTTATTTACATATAATGATTGTCTAAATTATTATGGACTGGAAATTTATAATTTAAAACTTGAATTATTATGTGATGCTTTCTTTCAAGGTACTGAAGAGCTACCAAGTAATTTTGAAGAGCTTTGTAGTATAAATCAAGCTAAAATATTAAACGATTATATTTATTAATTAAAATAAAATGAAATTTAACTTAATACATCTTGAGACTGGCTTTAATTCAGTCATATTTGCCAAAAATTTGGCAGAAGCTGAAGAAATTTGTCTAAAAAAAGAAATAAATATATATGACGATTATATATTATCAGAAGAAAATATTATAATAGGAGATAGGAGAAAATAATGGAATATCCTTCATACTGGAGTGATTCAACAATTAGAGTATTTGAAAGTATTATTTTATATAATAGAAGTATAGCAATAAAAGATATTGAGTGCTTATCTGAGATAGTAGGGGATCTTATTCACGATAACAACTTAATGATCCCTGATTTTGGGGAAAATGATCCACTTGTACTGGATTATATAGAAGCTATAAGACATATAAATATGTTTATAAAAAAGAATTTTTAATTTACCGAAAATAAGGAAAATAACAATGAAGCAAAATTTAAACAGAATAAACTACAAATGGCGATTAAAAAATAATGCTTATAAATCTAACTGGAATTATAATTATTATATAGGAAGTGAAAGTTTATATAAATTTATAAATAGTTTTTTACCGAACATTGAAGTAATAATAATAAAGGGGTTATAATGTTACCAACCGAAAATAAGGAAAATAACAATGGAATATAAAGACACAATAAAAAAAATATTACAAAAAGACTTCCCAACCTGTAAAATATCCGATATTAGGATAATTGCCAGGGATACGGATAACGGGATAAGCTGCCGTATAAATGGGGAGTTATTTTACTTGTCAGGGCTGTTAAATGATAGTAGAAAAGCTATATGGAAGCTTATAAACGAATGATTATACTTATAAATGAGAAGTATAGTGAGGATCTGAACTCTGAATATGGATGTACTCCAAAATTAGATATGGAAACCGTAAAAACAATACATTTTGGAAAATCTTTAAACGATAATAGGTATTTATTTATAAATGGTAAGGATAAATCACAACTATTAAACGATACAATATCGGGCATTAATATTATAATAAGTGTTATTATATTCTTGTTACTTATATCAGGTGCTATATTTCACTTAATACCTGGCTTTATTCCAAATTAGGAGTTATATGATTTTAAAATACTATAAATTAGGATGGATAGATAAAACCGATAGAATAATTGGTAAAACTATACAGGATGTTATAACTTTATATCATAATTTACCGAAAGAATACAGATATTATAGACTCAATTTTACTGGGAATATTTATATAAAAGAAATGATAATAGAGTATAATGATCCATTTGAATTATTAATAAAAAACGGAAAAGAAATTAAAGCCCACGAATTTTTAGTTGATAATGATTATATTATAATTGAAAAATTTAGTAAAATTGAAAAGAAAATATTTCAAATAATAAATAAAAGGATAAAAAATGTTACCAAATGAAAATGAATATCGAACTATAAACATGCAGCCAGCACTGTATAAACACCATTTACCAAAAGAAAGGCAAATAAAGGAGTCTAAATTCCTGGAAATAGTGGATAGGAGGCTCTATAAGGTACTTTTAAGGCAGGAAAGGAAGTTTTGCAACCATAAGTATAGATTAAACTATTTATCGTCTGTACTGACCGATTCTGAATATGACATGATTAATAAGAATATTCCTTTTCCTTTAGGCTATTTATACCAAGTTGAATTTCACACTAATGAAATACGATTTATAGATAGTGGGAAGTACAGCCATAGCAGCAGAAGTTACGAAACAAGAAGTTTTATTATAAAATGGAGTAAATAATGAAAACAATAACAGAAGTTAGAAAGGCTTTTTGGGAAGCATATCCTGAATTTAAAGAACACTATAGAAAGACATGGAGACAAAACCAATATAACGGTACTATAAGATACTATTTTATAGATTATGTTGATAGTCTTTGTAAAGATGGTGTTATTACCGAAAAATTAGCGTATAGGGTGACATTATAATGAAATATTTAGCATTAACAGACAAAGGCACTATACATAATCTTGGTGATTGTGGAGATATTGAAGCAGCAGACGAAATTGCCGAGGATTGTGGTTTAGATTATTTTTATCTTGCGTCTATTGAAGAATGGACTGAAATAGCAATAGCAATAATAAAGGAGAAAAAATGAGAGTTATTATATTATTTATAGGTGTATTTTTTATTAAATCGCTGTCAGCCTGGACAGGATACACGTTTGAATATGGGAACTGGGTTATATGTTTAGGTATATATGCCCTTATATTAGATATAATGGAGAATAGCAATGTATGAAATAGGCTTATTAGTGTTGGGTATATTGGTGGGTATAATACTTTATAAAATATATGAGGAGGAGGTGAAATGAAATATTTAGCACTTGGACATGATGGATTAATTCATGATCTTGGGGATTGTGATGATTTTGAAGATGCAAATATGAAGGCAGAAGGGCTTGATTCAAGCTATTTTTATCTTACTAATATTGAAGATTGGAAAGAAATAGCTGAAGATATAATTGAATATATAGAGGCAATATTATGAATGATCTATTAGTGTATATTATGAAAACCAAATTGATTCATGCACCTTATTCAGATACAATTCGGCAAATGCCGGAGAACTACCTGATTGCCTACCGAAAAAACAGGCGGTGGCGGTGTGATCCTGATCTTGCCTGTAACAAAGAACTGGCTACAAAATTATTTCTGAGATTATTTGAATATGAGAACTGTTATGGAACGGCTGAAAATTTAATAAGTGGACTAAACCGATAACAAAAGTGGAGAAAAATGCGAAAATAGATCATCATATCACCCTGCCCTCATAATTTTATTTGCATGTTTTTATCGGGGGCGGGGATTTTTTTTCGCACAAAAATATTATTTAAACGGGTAAACCAACATGAACACAATCAATCAAATTTCCGATGCTGTTTTGCGTCGTGAATATTCAAAGAGATTTTATCTCAAAACTGGTGATACAATATTATCATCTGTAAACGGTGCTGATCATTTGAGAACGTTAATTAAAAACACCTCAAGAGAACATTTTATTGTTGTTTTCCTGAGTAGTCAAAATAAAGTGATCAAGACCGAGACTCTTTTCAAGGGTAGCATTTCAAACGCTTTTGTATGTCCTCGGGAAGTTGTGAAAAAAGTCATTGAACATAGTGCTTCTGCGGTCATCCTCGGACACAATCACCCGAGCGGGAATTTGACTTTTTCCAGAGATGACCAAATGATTACCGAAAAAATTGCACGGGCGTTAAAAACAATTGATGTTTCCGTACATGATCACATATTAGTCACAGGCGAAAATTATAAAAGCATGGCTGATACTGGGATAATGCCTAATTAGAACGTGAACACAAAATAATGGGGTAATAATGTCAACACATGAACAAAAGGTCGCCTACGTCGATTCTCATGACTCAAGAGTCTTGGCAAAACAACTTATTGATAAATATTTAAATCGAACTTGCGGGATGTCCTCAAGTGATTTATCAGACTCAACAATATTTATGAACGGTCTGGATGAAATCGAAAATTTATTGAACGAATATGACTTCAAAAGCGCACATGTTTACGCTCTTGATACAGCCAGAGAAATGATCGAGGATGAACATCCTGAATTCGGAATCTGGAATTAATTTTAGAACGTGAACACAAAATAAAAGGGGTGAAATGAACAAGACCACACTTTCAAAACAAAAATTAGCATTGCTGAACTTGGTAATACCCAAGAAATCAACTCTGCCAGTATTGGGGCAAGCGTATTTCCACAAAGGAAAATTCATTGCTACTAATTTGGAGGGGTATTTACAGGTAGAACCTGACTCAGCCACGAACGGATCATTTTTTGGATTCGCAATTCCAAAAACACCACTGATAAAACCCATGAACGAAATCAATTTCAAGGGTAAGGATTTTTTACCTACTATAAACGGAATTCCATTATCAATTGGCTGTATTGCAGATAAAAATGAACTTCCCAATTATCCACATGATCAAAAAATGAAATTAGCTTTTGAACTGAACGACGAAATTAATCAGGGAATTATCGATTCTCTTCCTTTCACCTCCACTGATGAAATGAAATCTCAATTACTCGGTGTGAACGTCAGAGCGGGGCGCAAAACAGAGATATGCGCTACCGACGGACACAAATTAATTACAACTGCATTTAAGCACAATACCAAAAACAAAAAGTGTGAACGTGCATTAATCCCGAACGATGCGGTTAAATTCATGGCAAAATTGAAGCTACTTAAATTGGATTATACCGTATCAATTAATCAGCTTGTCGATGAAGGGAACCGGATTGAGAACCGTGTGATCATATCAGGAACTGGCTTCAAATATATTTGCAGAACGAATGAAATGAGGTATCCTGAATATGAGAACGTCATTCCAAAACATTCCAAGTCAAAAAGGTTTGACATAAAGGATTTTAATCTGAAATATCTTGAACATTTTAATCTTGGAACCCTGAGCGAAAACGATGCACAGATTGTAACCGTCGGTAAATCTGGAATGACGGGGAAAGTGGTAACGAATAATATTCACCAAGAATTTAAAATGGAACGTGAGAAAATGCCACTATGCCGGAACGCTGAACCAATCGGATATAATAAGTGGTATCTCTTGAGCGTACTGAAAAATATCTCGGGAAAATTCATCATGAGATACGGTAACTCTTTACAAGCAACATTATTTTTTCCGGTTGGAACGGATACAACTATTTTGTTAATGCCTGTAAGACTTCACGATTAACACAAAGGGGTAAAATGTTTAAAACTGACATCACAAATTACATTCGTGCGGGGTATCCCGTAATGAACGTAAATACAAATGAACTTCATCGAATTTCACAGCAAGTTCGTGGAATCTCTGAACTTGAAAAGCTGAATTTTGCATGTTGGACGGTAACAAGAGGCTGGGAACTGAACGGAACTAAAACCGGAGAGGGTGAATCTGATCCTCTTGCCTGCCTGAACTCAATCTCAAGTATTCCTGAGAACACAATTTTAGTAATACACAACTTTCATTATTACATGGATGATCCTATGATCGTTCAATCAATTTTAGACTTGGTGCATTTCTGCAAAGCGACATCACGATATATAATCTTTGTGTCCGCCCAGATGGACATCCCAATAGAACTGCAAAAGGACATCACGGTCGTTGATTTTGAGTATCCAGATAGAACGTCACTCGGAAATATCCTGAGCGGAATGGCTGAGGATAATGGAATTGAATTTATTAACAGTAGCTTTGATCACCTTTGTGATTCAGCCGTCGGTATGACTGAATTTGACGCTGAAAATGCCTTTGCTCTGTCACTTGTAGAAAAGAAATACTTTTGTCCTGAGATTATTCAACGTGAGAAAGCACAGAACATTAAGAAATCGGGACTACTGGAATATTATCAGTGCATAGAGAACATGAACAGCGTTGGAGGTCTGGACGTGCTGAAAATGTGGCTTGCACAGCGTAAGACTGCATTCAGTACCGAAGCAAAAGAATTTGGATTGCCATCACCAAAAGGAATTTTGATTGTGGGAGTCCCCGGATGTGGAAAATCCCTGACGGCGAAAGCTGTGGCAAATTCTTGGGAGTTACCACTACTGAAATTTGACATGGGAAAATTATTTGGGTCATTGCAGGGTCAATCAGAACAGAACATGAGAACGGCGTTGGATTTGGCGGAGTCAATGAGTCCGTCGGTGCTGTGGATTGATGAACTTGAGAAAGGATTATCCGGTATAAACTCTTCGGGTCAGACCGACGGGGGCGTAACGTCTCGGGTATTTGGTACACTGATAACATGGATGAACGAACGAACCAAGCCCGTTTTTATTGTGGCAACGGCGAATGACATTACAAAATTACCGCCAGAACTATTAAGGGCGGGACGATTTGATCAGATTTTCGCTGTGGATTTACCCAATGAACATGAACGTCTTGAAATTTTCAAAATTCATATCACTAAAAATAAACGTGACGTAAAAAACTTTGATCTGCCTATACTGGTTGAACATACACACGAATATTCCGGTGCTGAGATTGAAAATTGTATTATATCAGGCATGTTCAAAGCCTTTTCAAATAATTCTGAACTGAATACGGTTGACATCATGGGAGCAATAAAAGAAATGACACCCCTGAGCAAATCGATGAAACAAAAATTAGATAAAATGCGGGAATGGGTGCAGATACATGCACGGAACGCATCGACAATAATTTCCGACATAAAAAGCCGTCGGAAAATATCAATTTGATTGTGTTGTCACCAAACGGGGAGGGTGGATTTTACCCGCCACTCTCCCCGCCAAATAAAACAACGGGTAAATTGAGGGTAACACTTTGAACCATATTGAAAAAATAATGAAGTCAGGAATTCTGATAGATTTAAATATCAGGTTTTGGACTGGTCAGGTAAAACTGAATCATGACGATTTGGGATTTACTCAAAAAGATATTTCAACAGAACTCATTACTTTGGGTCGTAAGAATTTGATCCCATCTGATGACAGGAAATCATTCAGGCGTATTGAATCCCGTGCAAGGGCGTTGGTGGATCAGCACAGTTTCCCCTTCCCGATAGGGAATGCCAAGTTTGTACCTGATAGCGTTGTACCTGTATTGATCGAAGGATTAACAGAACTTCAAAAAGAGTACACGGATACAGTCAATTCATTCATTCGTGGGTATCCCAAAATGCGTAAGGTCATGATGTTTCAATTCAAGAAAAGTATGCCCGCCATCTACAAGAGAACCGGAGCAAAAAGAACCAGAACCCCAAAAGAATTCACTGAATTATTCACGAAAAAAATTGAGACTCTATATCCTGATCCTCAAATTGTGAAATTGAAATTCTCTTTACAGTGGAGATTTTTTGAGGTGAACCTACCAAATTTCAAAAAGAGATCGAATCAATTTTTTGCCAAGCGAACTGAACTGAACGAAAAAATGTCCAGAGAATATCAGGCAACCGCTCGAAGAGAGATTGAAACCTTCTTAGGTGACGTTGTTGGGACTCTGAGGGATGAAACAGTGAAGACGTGTTCATTCGTGACTGACAAAATCAAGAAGGGCGAAGTTGTAACAGAAAAAAACCTGAACACTCTCAGGAAATTCGTTGACAAATTTGAGATGTTAAATTTCATGGGTGATTCTGACATTGGTGAACAACTCGCCACGCTCAGGAAGACATGTTTAAAAGGGGTTATCACTTACAAAGATAACAAGAAAGCAACGGGCAAACTGAAGCGCACATTGAACAACGTCATGAAATCATGCGCTGATATTTCAGATGTTTCCACTGTTACAGGTAACTGGAAACGTAAAATCAAAATGGATTAAGGGTAAATAAATTATGTCACATTTTACAGATGTTGAACTTGAGATAAAAGATTTACAGGCGTTGGAAGATGCCTGTAAAGAAATGGGTTTTGAACTGGTACGCAATACCACTGCCAGATATTACTACGGATCAAAACAGGCTGACATTGTGATCAAACTCTCAGGCAAATATGATATGACTGTTGAGAAATCTGAGAACGGTTACAAACTGCAAGCTGATTGGTATGATGGACACGTTGCCAGATGTGTAGGGCAAAACGCTGATCTGTTAAAACAGAACTATGCTACCCATGTAGCTATGAGGATGGCTCGTAAGAAGGGTTATCGTGTACAACGTAGAAATTTGCAGAACGGTAAGGTCGAATTAATTCTGGGGGTCAGATGAAAACAATTAAAATCACTATCGAAACCGACGGTAAAACAAATATCGAAACGTCGGGATTCACTGGTAAATCATGCAAGGATGCAACGGCTGAACTTGAACGTGCGCTCGGAAAATCCGGCAACGTCAAAAAGAAATCTGAATACTACAAAAAATCAGGGAGAACTATCAATGTCAGGAACTAAATTAATGATTGACACGAACGGTAATGTTCATTCACTGTACACAGATTTAATTGATCTGTCTCAGCTTGGTAAGATGAAGGTATCCAGAGCATCTAATGTAGAATTCGATAACGATACTCAGACTTGGAGCGTCAAACTTGCGAGTACAGGCGAGGTAATAAGCCCGCCGGAAGGTTTTAAGACCAGACCAGAAGCGTTGAACTTCGAGGTAAAATATTTGCAGGATCGGATGAACTAATGGAATTAACCTTTGTGGTATCAATCAAATTTTCGGAAGACGTTGATTCAGCCAACAATCAAAAAGAAATTGCTAATAATATTTGTGATGGGCTTGAATTTCAGGCAAACGGCGGAGGATTAGCCCCAAGTGAAAACGGTTGGACAAAATCAATCGTAGTAAGTCATAGTGGACTTATTTTATCTGAGAGGACATTATAATTATGAACAAAGAACAAAGTTTGCAAAAATATATAATAGACTGAACACAATTTTAAATTAATTGGAGATTAAAATGACAGTACACAAAATTATTGCTGATGAAAAAACCGGAACATATTACCTCTTCGACGAGGAAATATTATACGGCTGTCCAATGTTGGAGGACGGGGGATTAATGGAATCCCTGTTGGATAATGAATGGTGTCAGATCGATGACCCTGACTCTCAAGAGAACGCAGATTATTTAAAGGCTCTTATATTAGAGCATTACGGAGTAAAGTATGAATTTTTTGGATGGGATTATTAATGGATAAAATAACTAAGATGGCATATTTTATACAGGACACGGTAAAAACTGATGACGATAAGTTTATCGTGTGTATCGTAAAGGAAGGTGAATCAGGATTCTATAAACTTGATTATGACTGGGGAAAGGATAAGGATGTAGCACAGGAACTTTGTGATGAAGTGAACGGGAAACTTGGGATTAGCCCGAAGGAAGCCTTTTGGATGGTCATACGATCAATGGCTAATGGTGCAAAACTTGAAGAGATTGACAAGTTGAAGATAAGAATAATAGAACTTGAAGAGAATTCTAAAAACAGCATCACAAAAGATGAACTCATGGAAGCATGGACTGATATTGATGAAGTACGATATGACTTAGAACATTATCCTGAAGGCGGTAGGACTCATACACCTGAAGAAATATTAGGTAGGCTTAATCTTGCCATGAACAAGCTACATGAATATTTCACAGAAAACGAAAGATCAGAATGGAGAGAAAAATAATATGGATAACAAAACAGCTAAAGAACAACTATTGGAAAGAGAAAAACTATTCGATGATTATAAAATAATCTTTGCCTTTCAGTATCCGGGTACACCACTTAAAGGTTTTGTAAATGCCAGTAATTTTAAAAACCATGCGTCTTCTATTGCCAATGGCGACGGTGAACGAATGGTATTAGTTATGAAAATAGCGGGGCTATTTAAATTATCATTCAGTGATACCATATCTATGTTATCAAAGTATCATTCTCCTGATGGTGATATACGATCTCAAGATGATCTCTATAAGGCAATACTGGATTTTCTCAGGGAGTGGTCAAACATGACACCCGTTGAACAAATAGAAAAAGCCAGAACAGAGGGGTGGTCGAAAAATTACAGGAGTAAAGAAGAACCCAAGTTGGTAACAGAAATTCGATTAGAAGTTTGTTATTATAATCAGGAAGAAGTTGACAGTTTTATAAATTCAATCAAGACGCTAAATGATAATAATGAATTTGAATTAGCATTGCTCCCTGTGATTGCAGAATTAGGGACAACGGAAAATTATGAACTCGATGAACTCCCAACGATATATGGTAAGGGTAGCAAAATTCCAATAGATTAAAACGGAGAACACAATGACAATACTAATAATAACATGTCTCACATGTATGGCAGTATTTCTGGCGATTGGTTTATTTAGGATAGGCAAGGGATTAAGAAGCCTGTCGAGGGTCGATGTCAAGTCAGACAGTAGTATTTCTGATGAAGATTAAACTACTCATAATATTTCTTATCCTTCCATGGGATATCAAACTGGATACTCATAACGAATGCCGGATCACAAAGGTTTATGATAATAGATTCTATCATCGGAAGGTCTATAATATGGATTGCTCGGGTGAGAAAAGAATATTGGTAACAGATTCAACTTATGTACTCAATCAGATAATTAATCGCAGGAGATAACGGTGAAATTATTCACAAAGAAAGATCAGGAACTACTTCAAAAACAATTCCTACTCGGTAGTGACTTCGATAATCAGGATGTCATTACCAAAATATTTAATCCTTATGGGAGAGAAACTTGGTATCTGATTAATCAAGACCCTAACAACCTTGATTATATCTGGTGTATTGCCAGAGGTAGTGATGTTGATGTTGGGTCTGTATCAAAGTTTGATATTGAACAGACCAAGATCAATGTTTCATTCGGGAATATGTCTGCCGAACTACCATTAGAACGGGACTTGCATTTTACTCCAAGAAATGCAGGGAAAATATTAACTGACTTGTATGCGGGTAAACATGTTTAACAGTAAAGAAGAAAGAGCAAAAATTGAACTCGCTAATCAAGAGACTGTGACTCAAGAAATTATCCCACTGATTGTTGAAGCGTTGTCAGTTGACAGAGAATTACATTTTCACAATTTAGTTATGGGTATCTGTGAGAACAGGGACTATAAACCCGCCGAGGTTATCAGGGCTTTGTCAAGAATGAGATGGCAGGGCAAGATAGTATGTAATGGTGTAATGAGATCATTAAAAGTAGAGGATAAATCATGAGGGTAGAATATTCAACGTGCCAATGCGGTGCAATGACAGTACATTTAGATAGTGGTGATTTCAGTATGCCAGAAGATGACTTCATAAGCACATACGGACACGAAGATGAAAATGATATAGTCTCTGAATATGGTAGTTGTAATTACTGCGTCAATAATTGGGGTACTGATCTTTGTGCCTGTGGTTCCGGTGAGAAGGTTGATGAATGTGATGGAGAATTTTCTGAGTGCGGTGAACCGATGCAATCTATTGAGGGTGGAGTTACATCACCTTCAAATAAATTAGTGGGAGGATAATAAAAACCATGGATTTAATTTCAAAGATAGACGGTATCTCTGAACAGGTTGAATATATTAAACGATACATCACAACAAGGATAGAATCACTGCCTGATAATCCGAACATTGAACGGGTAAAAGATGCACCGAACTGTTTTGTTATGAGCATAAGCCAAGTAATAAAGCACGATAATATGTCAGCTCAATTCCATGACTTCAAACACCAATACAAAAACATCATAAAATATTTGGAAGTTCAACCACTTGAAAAGATTATTGAACGGTTGACAACGATGATACAGGATGGATATTTTATACCTGTTGGTTGTACATCTCAGGGTCGAGTAACCCTTCACCCTAAAGTCAGAGAAGATTTATCACAATTATTTAAGTTTAACTGGGAGGTTAAAATGAGAGAAACATTATCTAAAGGCGTTACCTTTAAAGAAATCTTTTATCTCAAGGTATATTTAGACAAAAAATTAATCGGGAAGATAAAGGAACTTCCAAATAATCGTGGTTATCAATATTTTCCAACAGGGTCTAAAACAGGTGGAGAAATATTCGAACGGCTACGAGATTGCAAGAGGTCTTTATAATGGCAAAACGGATTAAAATAAAACCATGTATCAAATGCGGTAACAAGGACATTAAGATTTATAATTGTGGGTACAGTACTTTCAATGTTTCGTGGGGGGAATGTTCCTGTGGTCATAAGGTCGAAATAAAAAATTGTAATTGGGATATTACCGACAATGAAATTATTAAAAGGTGGAACAAGGGAAACAACCCTACTCTTTTGAGAAAAGATTACACGGATAAAATATCAGTGTTACAAAGCGATCTTGATAAACTACCATTACCCAAAAGTAAAAAGACCGGAATAAAACCATGCCCGTTCTGCGGAGGTGAAGGTATAGTCGAAGAGAGACACATCAAGGTTACTAATGATCCTGATTATTCAGTTGATTGTGTTACAAGTTTTTGCATTATGAGACTTGGGTCAGTGGCAGTATTTTCTAAAGAGAGTGAAGCAATACAGGCTTGGAACAGAAGATTCGTTTTAGAAGTACCAGTAAAAAATATCTCCGAGCCAGAGACAACAGAAGAAAAATTATTTGAACACCGTACTGAAATATTACAACACGAAATTGGATACAATGTGTTTGATAAATTTTCTGAAGATAAATTCAACGGGGAAATTGATGAAGTAAGCATTGAACATATTGAAAAATTAATCGAGGCAGGGTTTTGTAGCGGAGAATTGCATATTCCTATACCGAACAAACCATATAAAGACCCTCTGCGTGGATGGTGGGCAATAATTATATGATTGGTTTATATCGTGATCGTGCCTATACCATTTACAGATGCTATTATTATCGTTATAATAGCATGTTCATCTCTTGGAGGCGACCCCCTCATGACACAAATATCACAAAAATTACACTTGGGTCGAAGCTGATCAGCGCAAGAAAACTGCCAAGGCGGAGGGCTGTCATCGTCCGAACGATGAAACCAGATTAACTAAGCCACACCCAAGATATTCAACACCTTAATTTGTGTGTTATTTCAAAGAAAAAAAAGCGTCATCCCATCCTGCTACAATCTGCGGGGTGGGATGAAAAGGAGAACAAATGTTTATTAAAAATAAAGACTATACATTCAATCAGATTGGAGAACAAAGTGTTCTCGAAGAACTTCAAATGAAGTCTTGCGACAGGGATGATAATGATTTTTTAATTGGGGTGACAACCATGACTTTGCATGATGCAGACTGGGAACTAAAATATACTTTCCTTCTGACAGGGTACTCTAATCAATCAATTTGGACATGTGTATATACAACTGAATCAAATGTATCGGCTCTGAATGCGGGTGCAGGAGGCATGTAATGCAGACAAGAACGATAACACAGGTATTAGTTTTTAAATTATATCTAAATCCAATTCCTGCTAATTATGAAAAATTAAATATGGTAGCGGTTGCCTATGATAAACAGGAATTAATGGATTGGTATGAAAGTTTGAAAGTAGATAAATACACCGACGGGTCTTATCATAAGGTTTTTAAACAGGGCAGTAGGTTGGAATGGTGTAACCCAATTGATTACAATAATGATGATGGGATATATGAAGAGTGGACGACACAAGAAACGATTGATGTCTATATCAATAAGGCTGAAAATTCTTTTGGGCTTACTGCTGTACCGGAAAAGGTGGGTATGTAATGTTAAAGTGTTATTATTATCTGCATACAGGTGGCAATTTAATCCATAAGAATCCTGCTGTCGTCGATGCTGACACACCTGAAATTTATTTTGAGAGTGACTTCGTTGTAAAATGGTGGTGTCTTGATCTGCATGACCGGATAGCAACACTTGAGTTTTTAATCGAGGCAAAGAATCTCGGCGCAAGTAAAAAGAGAACTGATGAATTATGTAAAAGCTGGCTGATTCATGAGAGTGAATTTCTAAGGTATGCCATTGCAAATGGGATAGACCTGTTTATAGACTTTGAACAAAAATGGGTAGCCTCACCCAATTCTGGAAAACAAATAATTGAGACGGGTGCAACAGCCTTTGAAGCACTATGTAATTATTACAACAGGGAAAACAGGGTGAAAACAATATCAGTAGAACCTAACTGGGAAAGAGTCTGGGCTTACTTCATGCACATAAAAAAGACTGACCGAGAAATTTTCGACAGGGTAACGGGTGAATTAGGCGAGGACTGGGATAAGATGGTCGCCATGGCAGAAAGAAATGATTGGAAGGTAGAATGAAAATGATTTTGACAGACAAAAGAAAGGGAAGGGTATTTATTCCCAACTGTGTCAAGGATTATAAATCACATCTCGAACTCCAAGAACGGAACTTGGCACAAAATACAATCAAACAATATTATAGATATGTCCTGACATTTAATGGATGGCTTTTTATGAATAGAAAAGTCAGGAATAAATTTGAATCTCAATGGGATGAAATAAAAGGTGATATATTATTACATGCAGATCAAAAGAGTCTGTTAGATTTTTTCAGTAGCTTATTTAATAAGCACATGAAAAAGACTACTCGGAATCTATACAAGTCTGCTATTGCTGATTTTTTCCGGTGGGCAAACTATGAAGGCATCACAGAATTTGATCCTAACTGGGCATTTGTTTACATTCGAAAATCAAATACAGAAAAGAAACTGAAGTCAAAGACTCCACTGAACAGGGAGAAGGTTGATTCAATCAGAGACTACCTTGCCAAGAGGAAGGCGGTCACACCACTGGAAATCATAATAAAGTCAAGGGACATGGCTCTTCTTGAGGTGTTGGTGAACCTTGGGGTCAGGGTGAATGAAGTTATTTCATTGAAAGTTTCAAATGTCTATTTCGAAAAAGGTTATATTAATATCTACGGGATGAAGACATCACAGAATAAAGATGGTTGGAGAATGGTACCGACCAGTAAAAATACATTGCTGATTATAAAAAGATATATCGATGAATTCGTTCATCATTATAGCCCTTACAGTGGGCGATCAGGCGGGGATACAGCCGGATACCTGTTTCCAACTATCAAGAGGACCGATAGAGTTGATACCAGTCTGGCTATGAATGAACGGACAATTGGTAAAACAGTTGAGAGATGGGCGATAGGGGCGAACGTCGAAGACCTGTCACCCCATAGATTCAGACATTACTTCATTACAAAATTATGTGAACTCAAATTGGAGAGCGGACACAATATGTTCTCCATGGAACAACTGTCTCAGATCGCAGGGTGTGAGACTACAACAATCCAGAAACATTATTATCACCCGTCACATGAGAATATGCTGACTGTCTTCCATCAAAACGGAATTCAACTATGAGCAAAAAAGACAGGGCGCTTGAATTAGGGTACAAGAATAGGAGGGAACACTATTCTCAGTTCCCTATATTCCTGCATGAAGATGTCGCCGTTCATTTATTATCAATGGATAAGTTTGATCTGAGGTTACTGATTAAAGTAGGTGAGTTATCTGCCAAGGCATTGAATTACATCCCAAAGTTGGCTTCTGAGAAAAGAAGATTCTCAGTGATAAACTATCATCGTGAACAGATGTGTAGGGACATAGGCGGTCGTGAATGGCAGTGGCATGATGCAGTCAGGACATTGGAAGGGTGCAATATCATCCGAGTAAAAAAGGATGAAATTACTTTAAACGATAGTTACTTTCTGATGCGACCATTGTTTCTGCCGAAAGGTGCAAAGAACGTGCGCTTTGTAAAACAGGAATCAAAACTACCCGTAGTATGGGAACCAAATTTATTAGACATTAATTTTAAAAATATATATAAGGAAAAGAAACAAGATGACAAAAGAGAAATCGACTTTTGATTACGATGAAAGCTGTTTAATCTGTGTTCCCTGTAGAGGGCAGTTATTTATTGAGACGACTATCAGTAAATTCAAAAAAGATGCCGTGAATTTTGAAACCAACGGGGAAAGAGTTGGAGAGGTACAGGTTGTTTATACCTGTGTTCATTGTGGGAAAATTACATCGGGCAAGGACGAGGACGAGAACTTTATGGCTCTGATTATTGTCATAGGAAACTCTGTTTCTGCTGGTCGGAGGTCTATGAATAAAGTTAAGAACATCCTTGGTGAAGACCCAACGCCAATAACGGAGGGGCTTGATACTGTGAGAACAGATTATGGTGTATTTGTTATTACTAAGAATCTATGGAAGGATGGATATGAAGAGAGATTCCAAGCCTTGTTAGAGGGTGCTGATCTGTCAGTGATTGATCTGACAGAGACGGGGATCGATGATGAAACCCTGCACATGATGATCAGGGATACCGTTAAGAACAATACCGACAGGGATATTGGAAAGTACATATCAAAAAACGACATTAATTAGGAGTAACGCATTTGAACTATCAAGAAGCAATCAATAACCTTTCCGTTTCAGGGATGATCATAAATCTTCCGGCGATTCAATTGGATAGGGATATCTATTTAAAAGTGAAAAAAGCCATGAAAATTATCGGTGGCAAATGGAAGGGTGGCAGAACTCAGGGTTTTGTTTTTTCTGAAGACCCAACACCCTACTTGACTAAACTGCAAGCAGGGGAGAAAGTAGATTTGAAAAAAGAGTTTCAGTTCTTTGAAACTCCCCCTAAACTTGCTGATCATATCGTGAATCTGGCAGAGATAGAGCCTGACATGCACATACTGGAACCATCTGCCGGTCGTGGTGCCATTGTAGATGCTATCCATCGGGTCAATAAGGATGTGGTTGTTCACGTTGCTGAACTCATGGATGTCAATATTGTAGCCCTCAATAAACTAAAAAACATACAGTTAGTCGGCAGGAACTTTATGAAAGACCCAATTAATTTTTATTACGATAGGGTTATTGCCAATCCACCTTTCGCCAAAAATCAGGACATCGATCACATATTACGCATGTGTGAACGACTCCGCCCGGGTGGACGATTGGTTTCAATAGCTTCATTGCACTGGTCATTTTCAAAGAACAGGAAGGAAACGAAATTCCGTGACTTCCTGAAAGACATGGACGCAACAGTCTATCAGACTAAGAGCGGAGCCTTTCAGACTTCAGGGACGATGGTTTCAAGTTCAATAATTGTAATTAACATATAAGGAACATCATGACAGACGAAAAAAAGAAATCCACAATAACATTCCACCATGCCAGTTTAATCGCAAGGGGAATGCTGAGTTCGTCACTATCAGACTGTCAAATTAATTGGCAAGAAGACTATGACGATATAGGGAAACTGGATAAAGTCTCAATCAACCGTGTGGAATTAGAACTTCTTGCAATTGTAACAGCCATGGATTCAGTACCATCTATGATCGGAGTGGATAATAATGAACAGGCTTATTTTGTATTGGAAAACTTACAACGTGGCTGTGATGGGGATAAAGAAGATACGATATTCTGCATTTTAATTGCGACAGAAAATGTTAGCGGTTATCTTGTAACCCAAGAGACAGTCTACCCACACGGGTCTTATGAGTCTGCACTAATGATATGCAAAGAGATGAATGAGAAAATTGGTATCAGCGAAGAACGTGCTGAAGAGATTGTCACGTCCACAATGTTTTAAAAAGGATAAACAATGCCAAGAGTAACCACTATTTCACACAAGGTCTATGGAAAGTTGTATAGTTATACAATCAATGTAACCTCAGAAGGTGAATTCACCACGACAATAGATAAATATTTAGCAAAAGCTATAATAGCTACTGGAATAAACCTTATGACAAATAGGGCAAAGAATTATGGATACTTCAGTAGTAATACCATAAAAGGGTTGACGGATAAAGTCAACGATGTTATGTCAGAATATACCAGTAGAGAAATAATCAGTGAAAATCTTATCATAAGGTATCTCATTGATACCTCTTGTGATTACTGGAAAAATAAAAGCGGTGAGTTCCTTCCCAATGGTTCGTGGGATTCTGATTCAGACAAAGGTGGTTGGTGTGGAGGAACCAAGAAAAGAAGTACCAATGAATATTATCCTTGGGGAATTCAGATATGTTTGGTGGTATTAATGGAACGTGATTATAAATTCAGAAGTGGAAAGATAGTAAAAGAGTATGAAACAATAACAGATAGTGGAAAGAATACCAACATAGATTGGTTAAACGCTATGTGTGGGATGGGACCGGCAAGAAGTGATAAATACAATTTTGACCACAACGCAATGCAGATAGAAGCAACGGAAGAGACAGCATTATTTTTTGTAAACCTTTTAAAGAATATTTGTCACATGAATGAGGCAATTAAGGATCACGTCGATCCAAAGTCAATTAAAAAGATTATAGACAGTGGCGGTCAACTACTGATTGGAGAACGCAAATGATATTATATGCCGTTTACTTCGAGATATTTAAGAGAAAACTGGTGGTCGAATTATATGCAAAGGATCATGAACATGCTAAACAAAAAGTTAGGGATGCCATAATTTTTCATAAATTTTCTAATCGAGACGCAATGAACTATACCATTGATGAAGTTGAAAAAGCATTAGACGAATTAACAGATATTATTAAGTCTGGGAAGGCACCAAGAAATGAATAAAATAAAACACACAATTTTAATAATAGCCCTGATCTTTGCATCCTGCCTATCAACATCTGACTGCGATTGTTACTCAGACATGGAGAACGTCGAAGACCTGTATGGTATCCCCGATGACACAGATTACTATGATGACCGTGAAGACTGGATTTATTATACTGAAGGGCTTGAATACACCTTTGAATGGGGAACCAACACCGATCAGTGCTGTGAAGTGTCGAAATACTTAATTCGTGCTGTCTGTGGCGATCCTCGTAAGCCTGATAGGATTCTAATAGACTATCATGTACACTATATTAATCAATTTTAATTAAAAGGACCAGATGGAATTAAGATACGATACCCGTGAGAAACGACTGAAGACCCTGAGTACACAAAGGAATATAATTACCTTTAAGCCGGTTGACGAGAATAAACGAGAGCAAATAATCATAGAGAAGTATGAACACAATTCAAAACTCGGGTGGGTTAGAATTTATTGGACTGAACATTATATTAATAAAAAAAATGTGAAACGCTCTGCCGTTTATGACAATATAGAACAGTTGGAAAGCTATATTGATTGGGATTGGATGGAGAAGAACGTAAGTCGTGATGATGAATTTATAAAAGGAGTTGATTAATGGAAAACTTAATGAACGTGGATTCGACCAGACTTATTCTGGCACCAATAGACCCGAATGTAAAAAAAGGTGACTTTATTTATACGAAGGGTGAAACAATTACTAACTTTGGAAGGACTTGGAAGGTTGAAAAAGTAACCCCGAAACAGGTGCATGTCGTGGCATGGGACGCTTGGTATCCAGTGTTTAAGAAAACCAACTTCGGTAGGATTGCAAAGGGAGAAGACAAGGACCGTGTTGCTTGGTTAAATGAATTTACGGGGAGTCAAAAAGGGAAACTCAGAGCGAAGTATTGGAAAACAGGAAAGTGTGTTGGAGATAGTTTATTTTCTCACGTCGTTTTATTTTAAATCTCCGAACAACCACCATTCACCTGATGCCTGTTTATATACCTCAACCATCTGATACTGAGCATTGATCGTCGTAAAGCCACCAACTGAATTTAAATTATCAGAACCCTCTACTGCAAAGTCAACGTCACCCGCCCCCATCATTACAACTTCACAACTAAATCCTACTGGGAGATTTTCAGTAGTATTTTCTGGCATAGTTATTGTTTCTGCGACACCACTATTAACAAATATCCTTGTACCTTCATCTGTCAATGTAATCTTTGTATCGACTGTTACAGTCCGTGGTATTATTTGTTGAAGCACAGTTCCCGTTGCCTGAGAGGTCAAGGCTGATACAGCCCCAGTATCATTCATGTGTTTCAGTTTGTAGTAATACTTTCCGTAAGTTACTAACCCAGTATGAACATACCTGCTTTCTCCCCGCCCAACAGTTGCAAGCCAAGTATAATTTACTCCATCCGTACTGGAATAAACCTCAGTCTTATATGATTCATCCTGCTCCCACGTCAATAACATTTGATTCTTGCCGGGGGTTGTTGTGAGAGAAGCCGGAACACCCGGCGAAGGTAGTCTGAAATAATCAAAAGCCTGTCTAAATTCTTCCCCTAATTTGAATCCCGTCTTCCCGTCCTCTGCATATACATAGATATCTATCCTGTACCAGACATTCTGTTTATAATTAACTCTAATCGATGAATTAAAGTTCGGTCTGAACCCTGAATCAGCTAATACAACAGGGCTTGATAGATCAACCTCAGTTATCTTTATCTTAATACTGTTCTTAGAGTGGACCGGTATAGATATCTCTCCACTTTTTACAGACATCACCTCGACTGAATAAATAGCATTTATATAATCACCAAGATTATTATCTATTATCTCCCACTGATCAAACTGCACTGTTTTCCTGTGGACTTCTCCCTCAGAAACAACAGCCCCCCCCACAAAATCAGCTTCAGTCGGGACATAGAAACCTTCGATCACAAAGGTTGAACCGGCAGACACCCATCTCATATCATATTCAATTTGATACTTGTCATTTATGGCAATTACACCGGCGAAAGCATCTACTACGAATGTTCCCGTCGTAGCTGAAAAGTCCGTTATTTTTTTAGCGGTGCCTGAATTCGCCCCAGACGTGAACGCAACATAATAATCAATTAAAAAATCATCATCTCCGGCTGGCAATACAAAGAAGGAGTCTTTAAATGTATCATAGGGCGCTCCCGCATCACCAGTTGTAACAGAACCAGCACTATGAACTGTCTCTTTTTTTATAGTAATTGTAGTATCTGTATTAGATAATATAGTGAACCTGTGTTGCGATTTTGAAGTATCTGGCTGTAGATAGGCTCCCTTGAACTCATTGGTCTTGAACGGAACAATGGTTATACTACCTTTTTCTGGGGGAACATTGCCCTCAACTGTTATATATACGGCATCTGCAGTGTTGCTCGTGATCTTATAATAATTCCCACTGGCTAAAAGCCAATGATCTTTCCATTCATCTATTGTCCATGCAGGAGAGGCATCATCTTCCCATCGATCTGTAACAAAATTATAATCACCCGCCCTCGAAGTTTCCTCGTGACTATATGTTAAAACATTTCCGTTGGCATTAATTGTCGCAGAAGTTTCATAGTCAACGGTAGTCCTTTGACTTGAAAAATATATAGATGAAAACTGTATAGCCAAGTCTGGCTGATTAAAACTTTGAGGTGTTTGAATTATTAATGGGTGTGAGTGATCATTAGCAATATTTAATTGTCTGGGAGGACGAAGCCGTCTTTTTATATGAGCATCTATATTTTGTAATGCATTTTTCATTACAGGTTAGTCCAATACCCAAAATGCGGATACATATTTGCCATCCTTAGATCACCAAAGAATTGTTCAGAAAGACCTAATTCTTTATGGTGTGCAATTCTGTGAGAACCGATCTCTGGTTGCCATCCAACTATATAGTAGAACCCATGCTGTTCCTCTTCTTCATTGGGATCAGTTGGTCCGTTATATGTATTCCTTGACAGCCTACCAAGCCTATCAATAAAGAAGAACTCGAACACGAAGAGCCATCCTGTATCTTCATTATTGACTAAACGCTGTGGACCGCCGGGCGTACTTTCATCTCCAAATATGTAGTTCTCCGGCTTAAAGAAGAATTCGAAATCGTCTAACATGACAAACCCTTGGGTGTCGATAAAGTTTTCATTGAAAGCATAAACGTCTAACTGTGCTGAGATTGTAGAGTAATGAGTATATTTAGAAACCTTATATACTTTTAAATTTGCCTTTATTAAATACTCCCTCGTCCTCGTTATGCTATTAGGCAATAGAGAAGTATCCATTAAATCAGAGAACCCCATTTGAAAGATACCTTTCTTTGGGTTGGATTGAATGAACACATCATTGTTGTTGACTACATCTCTCATTCTAAAATAATTGCCAGTTTTTGCCAAGATAGAATATATTGTATCAGACCCAGTTTTACCAAACAGACAATTGGCTTCCCTTAGTTGCGCCCCACCCACCACTATATCATCATGGTAAATAGCGGGTGGAGAGGCATATAAATTCTCGATACTGAATTTTAATCTTAATCCACGGAACTGATTATCCGATGATTTAAAATGAGGATATATAGTATTTTCATACACTCCATTATTGGGGTGCGCTCCACCGTCGCCTATAATTTCTATGTAGGAATCTACATGGGGGTTGAGACGATTAGTTGCCCCTGCTCCAACTGGATAACATAATATAATATCGGGACCAATAGTGTCATCTATTCTCCATATTTGTGAGTGCTTCTGCTCTCCTATCCCAGAGAATTCATCTACATCTATCCTTGAGATTCCAATAAGATATCCGTTATAATCATCATCGGAAAACGTAAACCCATTAACAGTGATTCTCAATAATCCGGTCGCATCAGTATAGGCAACGATAGTATCAATGGTCCCTTGCTCTACTATTTGATAATCTGTATTACCTTCAATATCTATTTTAATATGTGGGGGGTCTTCATCTGTGACTGGATAAATTTGAACCGGTCCCAAGGTTGATTGTAAAGAGACTGTTCCATTAACAGTAATATCACCACTATTATTTGTATCTATTGAGACAATATCATTGTCAACATTTGATGGATGGAAGGCAATCATTATTTTTACAGGGGCTTCGAAGATGGTTGTTAATTCATTTATATAATAGCCTGTTTTCCCGGGGCGACTATTATAATCAATTGCACCACTCCAATAAAACACTTTACCAAGACCCCACTCATGAATTACACCGACATTATCAGAGTTGACCAAGGCTATTGCTTGATTAGTTGAATCTAATATGTATATTTGAATCCTGCCATTAACAACTTGATCAAAATGTATTTCTAACGGCGCACCCAAAGCATTCGTATCGAGAGGATTAAATGATACAGCCCAATCACCGGCAACGGCTCCGGTCCCATCATCACTTGGTCCGCCAGAGAGGGTTAATTTCTTTGTGCTTCCAACCGTATCATCTATATCAAATTCTACCCCGTCATTATCATAGAACTTATACCCATTCCAGACATCATCTTCCCACACTGGATCGGTTGTTATGGTTATTTCATTCGTTGATACAGTAGCATCTCCACCACAAATCCTGCCACCTTGAGACTTGACTTGAATATTTATTATTGGTTCATTATTAAATAGATTCAAATCCGGTTCACGCTTTTCTTGGAAAGATGCCACCGGTGGTTTAGAAAGAACTGTTGATATTGTCGTCATGTATGTTCTTTGCTTGGTGAACGACTCGGTAATAGCTTTTAACCACACTGCCTGAGAGATGTTATATTTATTATCTTTAAATGTCACAGGGTCAAATGGCTCTGCCCTCGGATCACCGAACACCTCAAAACTCGGATTAATAATTGGTTGACGGTATGCCAAGAGAGTATTTTTAGAAATATGATCTGCTCTATCGGCGTTATATATCCTGTTACTTTCAATGATGACAGGAAGATCAGTTCCAACATAGCTGTTCCCACCATATTTATATATTGAATCTACATCTATTGATTTTGAATAGACATGGATATACACCGGATTATTAGGGTTCAAAACTTGACTATCTTGATTGGCAACCTTGCCCTGTTCGGCACCAACAACGGTGACGATATTCCTTGTGTCTTCAATCTCATGTACCATACTCTGAATCTTTGACACCTGATCATTTGTATTAAATTCTAATACAGCCTTATTGATCGATTCCCTAAATAATAATATTGCACCAAATTCGAAAGCACCACCTGTTACGGTGATTCTAATGTCATAGGTATTATAAGCAAATAGGCTACTCAAATATATGATTGCTGGGTTATAACCAGATGCAGGGCTTAATCCCTGATAGTAGTACCAATTTGAAGGATAATCACTTGAGTCAAGGCTTAGGTCAAATACTCCACTAACATCATTTAGAGCGACACCATTCCAAACAATATCTGTAACTGGCAACCACCCTGAATCATTATATTCAATCTTTATTTCTGTTGTTCCTGTTGCACCAGTTAGAGCGTTGAATAATATTATGAAATCAATAAACTCTACACTTGCAAGCAATATTGTGGCGGTCCCTGCATTCTTAACTAATGATGTGTATGCTCCCCTGTATGATAAGAGGTTTGTTCCATCTGTTTGTGTCGCACCGCCAGCCACGGAGAAAACCAAACCTGTCGTCTCTATATGTTCAAGTTTGTCTATATAGAATAACGCAGATGTGCCAATGCCTTGCCCTACAAAGAAATTAAATATATCTTCTATGTGCATAGTGAAAACAATAACAACTGTTTCCCATGCATCTTTTACTGTCAGATCACCAGATTGTGCTATCCATGGATAATAGGTTCCGCTTGGGGCATGGACTAAACCGACCTCCATGTCTGGGCTTCCAGTTGGTACATAGAATGAAAAGGTAAACTGTTGAGGAACCTCTGGGGTTTGAAAATTTAAAAACTGCGCCCGTAATATTGCTTGATCGCCACTATATGAAAATTTTCCACACCACGAATCTGATCCGGGTGAGGCAGAGCCGGGGTCTGAAGATGAATCAACCCTTTCCATTGTTAATGGAGTATAAAAGTATCCATTTATATTAGTAGTGAATTCAGGATTAGATAAATAATTATCACCAACCTCTGAATTACTTATACTATAATCAACCGTTGGTAGGCTGATTGGTTTAAATATGGGGCTTCCCTCGCCATCGAACGATAGGTGATAGCTGAAATTCTTAGCCAATTTTGAAAGACTGTCTAATAATATTTCACCATAACCAAAGAACCACCTGTATTTTTCATCTGGGGAAACGGAATCTGTTGCTGTTGGGCTTCCATATTGGTTTTGTCCGTCCAGTTGGATATCAGACCAGATTAAATATTCTCCAAAATCTGTTAGATAATTTGCACCACCAGTTCTATTATGCCTCTTCTTTCTATAGAATAATATTGGGTCAATATTGGCTTTCATCATAATGTCTCTTACGGCATCAGACAGCCTCCAATAATCATAAGCCTGTGGTCTTGATATACCGTTTGGCTCATTGAGAATTTCCCCAGTATAATATCCTGCAGATGAATACGATGCATAATTAGGATAATTCTCATTGAACTTTCTGATTAATAATGATCTAAAATCAGTGATATAGATTGTAAGGATTGTTTCATTGGATGATCTTTTTATAGATGGGTTCCTTGAGATAAATCCGGTTATACGTTTTGTATAATAACTGGTATCCGCAGGGGAGGCATCTGGAAAACTCTTGAATCCAATTTCCAATACACAAAGTTGGAAAGGTTTGATGTCGCCAAAGGTATTATCATTTTTATCAAACGGATATTCACTTGCAGGATAAAAGTAAACAACATCCCCTTCGTCGTGGTTACTTCCTACGCCAGAAACACCCGTCAGCGTACTACCGGAAACACCGGTGAATGTAAATGTATCACTTCCTATTTTCCCGACCCTGATATTCTCAAGACTCTCTATGGTTTCAACTGCTATCGTGCTTGCTCCAATTGATACATCGGCACTTAATTCTGTGGCAAACGGAAGGGGAACATCGATTCGATATTCAGATGCTTGATCAATTTCTTTTTTACCACTGGCATTTAAAACATTTGTCAATACCGTTGGAGATAAAAATGAGTTAGCTATATTAACAACTCCTGCAGACAAGACCTTCTTGATAAGATGATCTGATTGGTAGTCCGTGACTACATTCTCTCTGGAATCACCCGTGCTATAATCGCCGTCCTCGTTCCCAATCTCGTCATAAGATGTAGTCGCATCAGGCTCTTTATATTTAACACACATATAAGTAGGTATGTTCTCAAAAACTCTTTTCCTCGGTTGCCAAAATTCAATTTGAATATCATACCAATTCCCTGCTGTTAATGACGATGTATCTGCAACCAATTCTTTTTTTGTATCTACTGTGCTTGCTGTATCCACCCATGTTGATACTGTTGTCCCAGATGAATCTTTTAGCGTTAGATATGATCCGTCGAACTTGATTCGAATTCTTGAATGCGGGGAACAATCTAAGTAGAACTTATAGACTCCGCTATATCTTGCAAAGAATTTTCCATACCACCTGACGGCATATAGATCGGATTTAGTAAGTGGGGCAGGGCTTCCACCAATCCCCCAATCAAAAGTCATGGCTGAGGCAGGCTCAATGACATTGGAAAGATCGGCAGAAGCACTGGGGTAGCTTAGTAACAATGGTGATGCTGGTGTTGTGAACCAATCACCGGCTATCATATCGTCATTGCTTTCGAGCGTATAGAACGCTACATTAAAACCTTTTGATGGAACGGTCTTCGGTGTATCATAAATCGATACTTTGAATACCGGCTGTTGTCTCTCTGCGGTTATAAGAGTTTCTAATGCAGTTGGGACCGATTGCATTATACTTTAATTAACCTGACTATAATTTTGTAAGTAACTTCCTCTGCGCTATTCGGAATAAAGTTTTTCCACTCCTGTACATCAATAACCCTGAATTGTATCTCGTCGCCAGAAGTAGGGTTGTCCGGCAAACAATATCCTCCATTGGGGGTCCCGTTGGGTTGAATATAAATATCTATACCTCTTTTTGTATATAGTCTTGACTTGAATATCTCTGCTACCTTCACAGAAGTTAATGAGTCAGGGAGTTCACTTTCAGAATCCGACTTCAACATACTGTCAAATTCCAATACAAAGGCTCTTGAATCATTTGATGATTGCTGTATGACACCAATGCCATCAAGTGATGGGATGTGGTTTACAACTAAATCAGCCCCAATTAATACGTTACTTGGATAAAAAGGACATGTAACATTATTGACTACTCCTGCGGTATCATCTGATACTAATAATCTATTGTCAGGCATTTATATGAACCTCGTATTATATTCAGAACCACTATTATATCCATCATTTATTTGAGATGAAAGCGTGTCCACCCCACCGGACCCTCCGGCTATGTTTGGATTTTGTGTAAACACTGCCCCGCCTCCACTGGTCTGACCCAAAGCAAATGTGGATGGCGCATTTATAAAGTTTTCATTTAGTGTCCTGATAGATAAATTTAATTCGGTAAGCGCCCGAGTATTTTCCTCAACAGCTTCCTCTTCATCGTTTTTTTTAGTTGGGAATAATGCATCAGTAATAAGACCAACCCCAAAGGATAGAAGACCGCCACCAAAGCCGGATAATATAGAGGTGGCAAGATTACCAATTTCCTTTGACTTGAGATGTTTTACTATCATATCAGAGGCGGTCGATCCTATGATGTCACCCATTTTAAACCCTAACGCCCTCCATGCTTCGGTATCTGGGTTTTTTATATTACTAAAGATACTATCTTTAATAGCCTCGCTGATTGATTTCTGAAATTTGCCACTTGTTTTTTCTTCTTTGTCATCTATCTTCTGCTCTTCTTTTCTGATAGTCAAAAGTATTTTCATTAATTGATTTATTAACTCTTGACGTGCTACCTTCCCATCCATATCAAGTAATTCTTCATCACCAAGATCACGAATTTTAGAACTTATCTCAAACTCTTTCTGATAAAGGAATTCTAACTGAGTCCTCCCTTCGGATATAGCCATCTGTAATGCCAACTGATCTTCCATTTTTAATCCGGTTGCTTCCAGACGTTCTAATTCTTTTTGTAGCGCATCCGCACTGCGTTCGTCAATTTTTTCTTGACTCATTTCATCATGTTTTCTTTGAACTACAAGAGCGTTAATCATTTTATATAAATCAACAACCTCCCCAGCATTACTTCCCTGATCCATTAATTGTTTACCAATAGACATCATGATATCTTCAACCTCACCGGCGCTTTTAGCATTTGCTATTGACAGTTGTGTCGCCTCGCTTACAGACACATTATGAGATTTTAACCATTGATCAATTTCCATTTGTTTGGCTACTATCGGGTCTGTTAATGCAGTCCTATCAACCAGTAAATCATTATATTCTTTGGCTAATTCATTAATCGTTTTTGCTATAAATATTATTTCTTCAGAATCTTTTACTGCATCTTTATCACCAGACGGTCCGGTTTTGAATGGAAAGGGAAGCCCTCCCAAGGATGGTGTTATGGGGGGTCTTTTAACTTGACCAGAAATAACACCCGGCACATTAAGGTTTGCGAATGGTTTACTTCCATCTTTCCCAAACCCTTTAATTTCTTCTACCGATAGTCCAAATTTTCTAAGTTCCTCCATTTTTGCCATTAATTTTATTTCTTCTGATAATGAACTATTAATCTTCTCAATGAAATCACCAAGTTTGCTAAGACCTTTCCCCTCTGTTGGAAGATTTAATATTGCAAACAATATGTTTTTTGTTTCAACCAATCTACTTCTCAGGGTATCCGATGCCAACTCTTCTAATTTATCAGTAAATCCAGAAATTTTACTTTCATCAAGTGATTCAATTGAGTCCTTATATTTGTCCCATTGTTTTAATATTAACGCTACCGCACGACCACCTCTTATCCCAAAAACAGACCATAATTCTGTCATGATAGCTTGTCTATCAATAATTGGACCTATTTTATCATGGAGTTGTTGTAATACATCAATGAAAGACAATGGTTTATTTGGATCAATAACAACGCCGAAAGATTCCCTCAACTTGTCTGATTTTTGACCCATCTTTATCATAGCGTTTAATAATGCTGTACCAGCACGAGTACCTTTTAACATACCCGTGTTTAAAAATCCTATCGTTCCCATTAATTCTTGAAGGTTTATATCAAGTAATCCGGCGGCGGAACCTGCTAATTGAAACGCACCAGATATTTCATGTAGTTCTACCTGTTGCTCACTAAATGTTTTGGAAATTAAATCAGAAACATACCCAAATTTTTCTTCTATTCCAGTAAATCTGGAAAGATCATCTTCAAAATTATTAACAATCCCCGCAACTGTTTTTGATATTGTACCAAGATCACCCCTTGTTGCTACAGAAAGTTTGGCTATTGGCTCAAACCCGGCAAGCTGTTCATCAACTTCGAGTCCTGCAGAACCAAGTAAATATAAACTTTCAGCTATCTTCCCCAATTCCTGCGGTACCTGTGTTCCAAGAATAAGTGCTTCAGTTCGCATTTTCTTCATCACCGCTTCCATGGTTACTAATTCGCTTGTCGCTGGACGTGTAACCGTCGCAACCCTCGCCATACTGTGTTCTACTTCTAAAAACTCATTAATTAAATCCTGCAAACTGTTGACTACAGTATAAACTATTCCGGTGGACACTCCCCAAAGCACAACCTTTTTAGTAGTATGCTCTAAACTCTCACCAAGACCAAGGAAGCCACGTTCCATCTGTTTTGTTGTTTTGGTAAGCTGTTCTTCTTTTGTTGTTAGATTCCCCTCTTCATCTTCAAGATGTTTTACCTTGTCAGTGACCTCAGTAATAGTACCCTTGTTGTCATCATAAACTCTGGTTTGCTGTGATACTGAATCAGATAATTTGTCTGTAACAGATTGTAGATTACCAAGATCACGTTCCGCTTTTTTGGTGTCAGATATGACCTTTAAAAGTAATTCCTCATTCACTCTCTGGCTCATGCTGTCTCCACCCTGAAGGTTATTATAAAACTTTTTGCATAATATATTTCGTCAGATAATTCAGAAGGACCATCGATCTTAACTCGTTTCAAGAGTGCTGTCTGTAGCGCAGGAATGCCGAGGGAAATTTTTAAGAAAGCCATAAAGGTATCACATGCTTGGATTAATTTTAGTTCGTTGGTTCTGCCCACCTCGTCATTCGACTTTGCTACCTTTAATGTGAGAAAACATTGTAATAGTTTAAATCGAGATTGGCTACCATTTAAACCAGCACCGGTCGAAACCTCTTCAGTGTTGGATACAACAGCATATTCACCAATAATATCATTGCCATCCTTCTCTGCTGATATTGTACTGTATGGTCTTATTATTGCGACGGCACTATTCCCAGACTTAAAACAATTAGTGTCTATAAACCACTCATAAAAAATATCAGTTAATGTCTCTATAATTTTATTGTTATTAAACGAGGTTGTTATTGCCATAATCTATTTAATACCTAATCTTAACGCTTTCTGTACAACTTCTTTACGAAATTCTTTTAGGAATAATCCCCCAATTTGGAATCTCCAATTTATTACGAACGGACGACCATGAATGACGTGCTTAACCTTGAAAAAGATACCCCTGACAACATAGGATGGATAATATTTAAATTTATTTTGCGCTCCGGTTGCCTTTCCCTTATACCATTGACTGTGTAGATTTCCCGGGACTTTCATTGGATTAATAAATATTTTTAATCCATGGAAAGTTCCTTCTGATATTTTAATTGTGTCAACAGAATTAAGTAAGTTAAATGTCGGTGTGTGATTTTTACTTCCGACATGATATACATCTCTAAATACAATCCCCTTGGCAATAACCTGATATGTATTTTTTTTCTTTGAATAGAAATTATTAGCCAAAGTATTTAATTGTAATGACCTCTCCCCGAATCTTTTCGCTACGGCAGTTGCATTTGTAACAATTTGCATTATACTTGATCACCCTTGTATGGGATTGAAGTACATAGGATCGCTTGGAATGGAAGCCCCTCTGCCCATGGCAAGGACATAAAGGAACCTATGAGCGGGACATTAAATGTTGGATACCATGGAGCCAATGATAATAATTCTCCTGTGATAGCCCCAACTGGTGGGGTTTCACCCTTTGTATCACACGCAACCAGTACATCAGAATTTGAATCAATTATATATCTTGTTTCTCCTGACATAAAATAATAATTCTTCCATTGGTTTACCGTCCACTCAGGATCAACCGTTGGAGCGAAATCATCCCCAATGAAAGCACCTACACCAGAATAGCTGAAGTTTTTTATTTTTTGGAATACAGAGAAGTTCTCTTTGTTGGATAAATTTTCTTCTATGTCCAATATGATTATTTTGGGAGCATGTTTATAAAGATTTCTGCCTTCAGTCAGAATTGCTGGACCCTTGTATTTCACAATAAATCCTTTTATATCTCTATGCTGGGATGTTAATGTGCCACCTTCACTAATCCCCCATGCCGTCTTAGCTGTTCCACCGGTTCGATCACTCCATTCAACCCTGAATTGATTTCCAGAGTTGGAATTTATAGCCCTCTTAATTGTTCTTGCTATTCGATCCAGTGTTATCATTTATTTTTACCTTCATCATACTGGTATTGTTCAACTTCTTCTTTTGTTTTCACAAAGGCAATCGCCTCGGCTCTGCTCCCCTTATCAATTCGATCCCACTCATGGGGGAGTTTTCCAAAAAGCATTGCTGTCTTCAATTCGAGATATCTAAAGGAAACGCTCACCGCTCCCTTTTGTTCTTCAGGCTCCCAACCCTCTAATTCTCTTGGTCGGAGCCTTTCTAAAAAAAAGTTAGATCATTTATGCCAAGATTTGATAGTTTAGAAATTGCAAAAAATAGTTTACTGAGATCACCAGCAACAACTCTGTTTAAGTTTTCCATTTTTTCTTTTTCATTATCACCCGGCAACGTCCACCCATTCGGATCAATCAAACCCTTGACAATATATTTATACATCATGATCTTTTCATTCTCTGTCAATGCTTGTTCATATTTTTTAACAGCATTGTCGTAGAAACCATCACCCATATCTGGTTTGCCGTTTGGGAGTTTACGCCTCTCTGGTTTGATAGGTAATAATTTCCTATGTTCTTTGGTGGTGTTTTCAACAAAGTTTGCATCCAGAGAAAATATCGTGAATATATATGACTCTCCGTTTGGTCTTTCAAAAGTAATGTCCTGCTTAACCTGTTTTGTCCAGTCGTTGAAAGACTCTAATCTGATTGGTTCTATCGCCTCGGGTTTCTTATTGTCTGTTTTCTTATTATCTGCCATTTGTTACCCCATTGGGATTAGGAATAAGCCCCTACTTCCCATTGTTTTAGTGTATTATTTAACTGCCCTGTTCTTAATTCCCTTTTGACGGGAAAACAATATTTCAATGTATGGGTTTCGAATTGATACGCCCCTGTATTTACCTCGAAGTACAGTTCTATCCAATATAGTTTTGTTGTATCAAAAGCAAGCGCCATGTCTTCTGCTTTTCCAGTTTGGATTCTGTTGATTGAGAGGGAACGGTTCCAACCCATCACAGTATATCGTGGTCGGTCAACACCGCAATTAGGGGATTTCTTTTTTTGTGGGACCTCAGTGAACCTGATTCCTTCAGCAAAAGCCCAGTCAGAAGTGACTACTGAGCCTTTGCTGTCACCACTCATTTCCCATATTTTAACGGTACAATCTTCCGCCTCAAATACAACAGACATTATGAAGAGATGCTTTTATATAGAAGCGGTAATTTCAGACGCTAATACGGATGCGAATCTCTCAAACCTAATATCATAAGTCATATCAGAATCACTATCCCCTAAACTTTCATTCGGGTGCGGACCCTGAAAATAACACTGATAATATAGTTCGACTTCTGTTTCAAGTCCAGCCTGATCATCCTCTCGAATGACTGCAATTACCGATGGTATCTGTGCGTATTTTGCAAGACCATTATCGAAATTCGTAAACAACTGATTGACACTAATCGTCCTCTCGACATTTGCCATAACTTTACGATGATTTAATGTTCCTTTATCCCTAACCTCTCTTGAAAGCACGGGTGTAGCACCGGACATATTCTGAGTAAACTTCTCGGCGGTTACAGCACTCAGATCATAGACTTTCATCATATCGAATACTTGCCCTGCGACACCACCTGAAGAAACCGTCGATGCCAAGCCTGTAATAATTGTTACAGCCTTTGCCAGTCCTGCTGGATGTGGTGCGGTAAAGGCAACCGTAGTGGTACCATCTAAATCGAGAGTTACATCAGATAAAATTGCTACCTTTGGGATAACTAAAACCAACCCAGACGATGGGGTTGATTCAACCGTTCCAGCTACAAGCGTTCTGTTTTGACTCGCATCTGTGACTTTTAGTGTTTCATATAATCCATCCGATTCAGCCCCAGACAATAACATTTCCATTATTTTCAGATTGGCTTCTTCGAAACTTTTTACCGTTGTTGATCTTGGCATTTTTATTCACTCCTTATTTAATCAATAATACAAAATCTTTGGAAATTAAATTCACATACGATATCAGAATCATTATCTCCGGCGCTTTCAGACTGTGCCGGTCGATTCCCGTAGGCTTGGAAAAAATATAATTCTTCCGTAGTAAGCCCCGCCATATCATCCTGTCTTTCCAATTTTAACGCCACGTCTCTCCCCATGAGGTCCATCAGCGCCATGTCATCGTTCTGAAATAGTTTAGTGATAGATAAACTCTTGTCATGATTCAACATTCGTTTTCTACTTTTAAGGACTCCCCTATGTCGGATGTCTCTGCTAATTATTTGTGGTTGTGAACTCATTGCTGTCACATAACCAATTAGATTTGAAGATATAATCGTCGGAATAGTCATAATATCAAAAACCATTCCTTCTGCCCCAAGGTTTGCATCAGACTTCTTGACTGCGGTACCAATTCCTTGCGCCCCGCCACCAATTGGACTTCCACCTATAAAACTGGTTGTGGTTATACTCGTATAAGTAAATGATGTTACACCAACTATAATTGTACCTGACGACGGGAACCCCTTTGTTGATACGACATTGATGGTTGTTTCTGATCCAGCTAATCCTACAGATACGGTCGTGTATGGAATCCTCGGATATGTAGCCGGTATAGAATCTAAGGTACCGCCACTCGTTTTCTTGGCATGGAAAGCTGGGGTGTTTGCCGTGAACTCAACATAAACAGGTTCGTTTGAACCAGTAATACCAACACAAATACTTACTGCGCTTAATAGTGGGGTTCGTGGGATAACAATTACCTCGCCAGAGGAATATGAAACATCCCCAGACTTAATTACTGATACCCCTGCCCCCGTAACACAGAATTTGGCAATATGCCCGTTATCGGACATTAGCACGGCATAAAGGTATCCTTCATCTATATGTTTAACTGTGTTGGTCTTAGTGATATCATCACTCCTTAATCAATAATACAATATCTTTGAAAATTAAATTCACATACGATATCAGAATCATTATCTCCGGCGCTTTCAGATTGTTCCGGTCGATTCCCGTAGGCTTGGAAAAAATACAATTCTTCAGTAGTAAGCCCCGCCATATCATCCTGTCTTTCCAATTTTAACGCTAAATCCATTCCCATGAGAGCCATAAGTGCCGTATCATCATTCTGAAATAGTTTAGTGATAGATAAACTCTTGTCATGATTCAACATTCGTTTTCTACTTTTAAGGACTCCCCTGTCACGGACATCCCGGGTAATAACTTGTGGCTGTGAACTCATAGCTGTCGCATAATCAATTAGGTCTGCAGAAGTAATTGTCGGTACAGTTACAATATCAAAAACCATCCCCGCTAATCCAAGACTATTCTTTGTTGGAATGGTCACGCCTGTTCCAACAGGATAACCAACACCTAAAGGAGTCCCGCCAACAAAAGTAGTAGAGGTTATACTTGTGTAAGAAAAGGCTGTAGCGCCAACAGTTATCGTTCCAGAAGAGAAATATCCCTTTGTAGAGATAACTGGTATGGTGGTTTCTGCACCAGACAATATAGCCGTTACAGTCGTATAAGGTACCAAAGGATATCCGGCTGGCATACTTGCCAACCCACTTGATTTTTTCGCATGGAAAGCGGGTGTTCCGGCTGGGAAATTAACATGAATCGCCTCTGCCACGCCTGTTTCACCAACAGAGATATCAACCTCTGCTAAAATTGAAGTGCGGGGGATCACGAATACTTCCCCAGAAGAATATGAGACATCACCACTCTTCCTTACAGATGACCCAGAACCAGTAACACAGAATTTAGAAATATGCCCATTGTCGGACATTAATACCGCATAAAGGTATCCTTCATCTATATGTTTAACTGTGTTGGTCTTAGTCATTTAATTCTCCTTAATCAACTCAATTGGCTCTGAATCAATTTTTACAGATGTCATCTTTTTGGATTTCTTTTTAGACTTCTTTTTTGGAGCCTCGGGTTCTTTTGGAGTCTCAGCTAATTTGATGCATTTTGCAATAGAAGGTTCGTTGGCTCTTTTATCGTCCAGTTCAACCAAATTCCCTTTGAAATATTTTTTACCACCGATTTCAATCCAATCAACACCAACAATGATATACTTTTTCGTTTTCATGTTGCCTCCTGTATTACCCTGTCGGCTAAATACCGTATTGCATTCTTTGATGAATCAGTTGCCATGGGTATTGTTTTCACATCAAGAAGATGTTTTAATTTTGATGCGACGTTCATTATTTTTAAATCCTTCGATCCCTGTCCAATGGTAATCTTTATGTCCGTCTGGATGGTCAAGTCTTCCATACCAAGCAATAACATTAAAGCGACCGAATAGATTATAATTAATCTGTCTTCGTCGCTGGCTATTGTTGGGGTTATCCCTTCAGAACCATCATCTGAATATCCACTTAGTTCGTAGAGGAAAAGTTGTATGGCACTATCGATCATATCATCTCGGAATTCAACTGTGCCAGAATCTAAGGAACCATCCTTAATCGCTCCATGATCACCACAGGCGGAACGGATATTACTATACAGGGCTGAAAATAATGTCGCCATTAATTAGTCTTTCTTTTCCTTTTCTTCTTCATCACCATCGTCTGATCTCAATCCAACTCTGAATTGTTTCCATCCATATATCCAGACATTATCAAGGAAATCAATAAACCATGGCTCAATCGTTTTTTTCCAAAACTTTTTAGTGTACTTATACTTAGATAATCCAAGGGTTACAAAAACTCCGGCTCCAAGCATAAACTTTCCAAACACTGCTCTCAGCCAATTATTCGGAATCTTTTTAAATCCATAGGCTACAACAATACCTAAGACTGAATACCCAGCCCATGCACCAACCTGAAGCCCTAATTTTGCTAAAATCCATTCCATTTTTTAATACCTCATTTTATTCTTTTAAGTTAGAAATCTCTCTTCGAATATCTTTCTGATATTGAGACACGGCTGAAAGTAATTCTACGAGTTTACCAATTCCTACTGAAAGTTCAACCAATGTTTTAGCGACCTGTTGATTCTGCCACCATATTTTAACGCCCGGGTTGCTTGGATCATCTACATTGTGCCACTTATACATTTCCTGAACTTGCTCTTCCAATAACTTAGAGTTTTGAATATGAGTAGTGAGCATGTCCGTCAGTTCGGCGGTATCAACCCCTATCTTTGAAAAATCTATTCCCCTGCCTTTAAGAATTTGTAATATCTTATCAACAAAAAAAAGTAACAACGCTCCATAAATAACCGTGTTTGGTAAATATTCTATTACCGAATCAAGAAGTTCTGAGTCCATTTAAAATCAACTCCCCTGATAGTTTTTCGTAAGTCTCATTAATTAACTGTGTAGTTCTCTGCATCCTCTCAATAATATCAAATTGCGGAGCCATGTTTGCACCCATTATTGAAGCTGATAGAAATTTATAAAAAGGTTCAAATTCAATTGGCTTCTTAAAATAATCAGGATAGTCAATAGACGAATAATCATGTGCTGACATAATCCTAAATACGGCTGATATATTATTCACAGACATCCATATTTCCATTTTCTTACCGTCCTCTACTTCACCTATGTCCATATCACAAACAACGACATGATAGGGCATATTACCTTCTTCTGCAGATAGTAAGCGTTCCATGGCATCAACAGTATTATCATAGCAATCTATAAACAAGTTAGGAAATTTACGCTCTAAATACAACCTCATACTTTTTGTAAGCATTGCATCGTCATCAATCAACATAACTTTGCCAGTTTTATTGCACATAATTCCTCAAATATATTTTAAAAACGATGTTATACGGTTCATCCAACCGGTAAAATTTGCATCCTGAGATGAATCATTGCGAACTATATCACAGATATATTTAATTCTGTAATAGATCAAGACATTAAGTTTTAATTTGCTCACTGCCTTTTCTGTCCTCGAACCAAACCTGCCATCTACTTTAATCCGGTTTGTCGTTCTCATGTGGTTGTAAGCCTTCTGTAAAATTTTAATGGCTCTGTATGGGCTGTGATGTACACATGAATCAAAATGTAAGTAACGGAGAAGGGGAGGGCAACGATCAACCCTTCCCCTTACCCAGAATTCGTCGTAATAGGCTGGCATAGCATCTTCTTTCGTTAATATCTTGACATCATCTATATCAACGTCACCGTCGCCATCCAAGTCCATTTTAAGAGCCTTCATCGTTCCGATTGTAAGCCCTAAGTTTGTAGCCCCACCCCGATCAGTTTTACTGTTGACATAACCGCCTTCAGTTTCAAAAACTTCGGCTATTACATCTTCGTAAGAGGTGGGTGGTTTCATTTATTCCGTCCAGATTTCTTTTCTGTTATAGGAACGATCTTGCCGGGTGGGATATTCATTTTGAATTTATCTTTTGGTGTGAACTTTCTCATTCTCACCTGTGGGATCGATATGACAAATGGATAATTAGGTGATCCTGCAACAATATTTTCCAAGAATTCTAAATTCCATCCACCAACAATCCTATCTTTAACTGAGTCATAAAAAATTAAATCCATGCCCTCTTCTTTCGAATTGCTAAAGATAGTAATCAAAAGTAACATCTTGCCTGTTGGCGGAAATAATAGTGCGGTGCTAATACCCCTACATTCATCCCCGACAAAAACAGCCAAAACATCACCTTCCTCGACGTTTCTTCCAATCCCGTCAACATAGGCAAACATATTGCCGTTGAACTCGTAGTCGTGCGGATTTACGCCCCAATCCGGTTCTCCTGCGAATATACTTGCTGTTAAAAAGAGTAGAATGATTATCATTATAAGGTTTTTCATAATTGCCTCGGTTATGTTTTATTCTCTGTTTTTCCTTTTTTGCTCTCGTTAGTATCTTTGTCCGGTTCATCGGATTCACGTTTGACTACATACTTCCGATAATCAAGGAAGTTTTGATCAACATGAGCGAACTTTTGTCGCTTAACAAGTTTCGTCAAATCTTTTAATTCGGAATTTTCCAGTATAATATTACCGGCATCATTTTTTTGTGCCGATTTTATTTTACCGATAATTACAAGACGAACTTCCATGTCTAACGGCGATATACCGCCTTGTCCTTCTTGACTGGACTGAGTATTCAGGGCAAGTAAGAATAATTCAAAATATGACGTGTCATAATTCTGATCTTTACCATGGATGGCTTCAGTTAAGTCTACTCTGAATTTTATGTCTTTAAGTCTCTTCATTTTGGTTGTTACCCCATTTATTATTATTTAATATGTATTAGTCTGTTAAGAATCATGCCTAAATATACATTGTAGAAACACTGGAATCATTGAGTTGTTTATATTTCACTAACCACCATGATTACATTGTGTATAATAACGTCATCAGTATCTTGGTCTGAAGTAATAAACACCTCTAAATATTCGCTCGTTGCTAATTCGACAATATAACCCGTTGAAATATCATTGTGGCTGTTTTGATTAGAATAATCCTGTGCTTTTTCTGTTCCAGCTATATCAGTACCACTTTCAGCGAGTCTTATCATAATTACTTGGGAAACTTCTCCTGACTCAACAGAGGAATATACCGCTACGGAAAAATGCTTGGTTGTCGTGCCTGTATATGTAAGTCGCCCATCTGTAGTCTCGTTAAAATTATCAAGATGATCTGAACTATATACAATCGCACCCCCTTCAATTTTCTCGAAGGTGCCACCAGTGGTAATTTGAAAAGTACCACCAGTTGATACATGCATAACTCCACCGGCATGATCGTGTGTAATATTACCTGTTACAACAAGATCGCCCGGCGCTGTTATTGTTGGCGGGTTATCGGTAAGGTCATAAATCCACTGACCAAATCCAAAAGAAAGTAATAGAAGTAAGGGAATTATTTTTATCATTATACTACCTTCCATGTTGTTGCATTAAAACTTCTAAATGTAAATATTCCACCGGGAGCCAAGGTTATTGACGTATCAACACCGGCACCAAGATCATCTCCTGAAGCGGGGAATATCTGTAAGGTGTTAGCGCCATCGTTTGCAACGGTTTGACTTATTGACCCGCTTGCCGGCAGAGATGCCAAGGTCACAACGTCGTTAGCGTTTCCAACTGTGCTAATCTGATTAAACCTTGCGGTTAATGGTTGCTGTCCTTGAGTCTGTGTCACTGAGGCTGTTATACCTGCAGAGGCAGTATCAGCAACAAGACCAAAGTGTTCTATTGTAATGACTCCGCCAGTTTCAGTCCATCTCATTGCTTCAGCACTATTGGCAATCATTGAAACATAGTTGCTTGCAGGTGCTCCACCAAGACCATAACCAGTTGAACCAACAATACTGTAAACAGGAGTTGTTGCTGTAGCCACTGTTCTTGCCCTAATTAATGGCTCTCCTGCTGTTATCCCTCCAAATCCATCACCATCAATTTTTACTCTGTCTGTTCCCGCTACAGTCAATCTCATTTGGTTATCTACAAACTCTGTGATATAAGTATCACCACCAGCATTAAGAGAGACCTTGTTGCCCTGTGGGACAATGATGTCACCACCGAAAGTTGCGGAGAGACCCGAACTATTATTTGCTAAAACTAATTGAGTTATCCATGTTACTGCTGAATCTGCTGATCCTGCTATAGCGGTTTTAAATTGAGTGCTTCCATCTACCATTACTATATGACTGGCTTGGTCATCTACATTGGTAGATAAATATTTCCACGAGCCATCATTGTAGGCATTTTGAGATAGTAATGTAAAAGTGCTATTGGCTTGGGTCGTTTGGCTTGATAACCCTGCTGTACCACCTACCTGTAATGCTGATACTGTGGATGTCCATGTGGCGAGGTTTTCGGTTTCAATGCCGATGTTGGCGTTGTTCGCTATCGTGAGGGCAGTAGTCCATGTGATTGGATTATCTGCTGTTCCTGATGTAACCACTTTAAATAAATGTTCGCCATTGCCTTGAGTGTATATAGATGCTTCATCTGTAGATATATATTCCCATCTATTATTAACATCATCAAAATAAGCATTTTGAACAGTATGGAAAAACCCACCTGCTCCTTGTGTAGAATCAGCCATAAATGCACCATTTCCACCAATTTGCACTGCTGTTTGGGCTGTGTCCCACGCTTCTGGACTCGAATTGCCAATGCCTACATTACCATCTGAACTTCCACCCGCTCCACCAAAGAAAACATTGCCACCCCCAAAGGATATATCTGCTGTGCCTTCCTGATCTATTGCAAGAGTATTTAATGCTCCTTCATCATAATTGAATGCAGTAGCACCACCAACAATTATCTTCGCTTGGTCTACTGAAAATTGAAGGTATGTATCTGCATCACCATCATGAGTAAGTTTGTTGGCAATATTTAGATCACCACCAGTAGTTATACTAACAGGATTGGCTGTTTCGCCCAATGGATAGAACCATATACCTTGATCTGCGTCAGAGAAGATAGTCCTTTCCAAAGTACCTGCAACCTGCTGATATACAGACCAATCAACTTCCTCAGAACCATCACCTGTATCCGTCGCCTGTGCTATCATTTGTGCATTAATACGGGCTACACTACAATCTGTGTCATATAAATCTAAAGAAGGATTGGGACCGGATACTCCCAAAGAAGCCATAGTCAAGGCACCAGCCATGGTAATTGCGCCGGTAAGAGTATTAACTACTAAAACATCAACATCTGATTCGTCGGTAATTACAAACGCTCTCGCTGAATCAAGTTTAATTCTGGCTGTATCACCAGACCCTAATTGTGCTTCCTGAATTTGTGGAGTAACATCATCAAATAATAATAAATCTCTAATAGAAGCCATAATTATCCTTTCCTCATTAGTGCCAAATGGTTCGTCCTGTCTTCTCTGTCTGGTACTTTCTGTAACCAAACATACATATCATGGAATACGCCATCAATATTTGCGAAGGACTGTAAATTTGTTGCATCGAATTTTTCATCTGTCTTGACCGTTAATACATTTCGGGAGCCTGTAACTATCGCTCTACTTCCAGCAATCCCATTGGTCATAATTTCTTCATCCTCAAACCCGATTACTGAAGAAGACGAATCCTGCACCTTTACGAAATCCACCACATCGTCCTCTGTGCCGTCAGCTTTTTTTATCGTATGTGTCACTGGGATCAAAGTACCATCGGCGCTTTCCACTACAAAATCAGTTGCCACGTTTTCATCGATAGCCACAACATGTACATCGTCATCACAATTGATTAAAGTTTGATCTGTGTTGTTCGGGGTAAATGAAATTGTTATTGTTCTCATAAGTCCAACGGGACCAACAACAAACTTCCCATCACCAACTAAATTAAGCCCCTTGGGATCGGGGATCGGTCGATTCAAAATTACATCGTGGATACTATAACCGGCTTTGTCTGGGTTTTCCGGTGAAATTAATCCGGCGTTATAATGGAAGCCCTGCAGTGCTGTTTGTGGAATATCCTGTTGTCCAAATATCCAAGTTGGAGCATTTGATATAACTCCGTCCAATGCATTCCCAGATGAATCAAAAGCGGTTGTACCTGATCCATCGTTTAATTGATATCTGGCAAGAAGTATATCTGAAACATCTGAATAGACAAAAGTATTGGCAGGGTTGTCAGTAGCCAATTTTTCTGGGTTTTGAATGATATAGTTTCTGTCCGCTTGGGTGAACTGTGGTTTCCAGAATTGGAAGTCAGCAAATTTACCTTCATAATAAAGTGTGGATTGGACCAAACCAATCAAGACCGCATCACAATCGACACCCGCAGGAATATCAATCATAACCTGCCTCCAAGTACCAGTATATGATTTTGTTTGACTTACAGTGGATTGATAAACGGTGCCGGATAATCCGGTCAGTGTGAATACACCAGAGGCAACCTTGATGCGTGCTGTACTACTTAATTCAACTATATATGATTCAGAGGTATCAGGATTATACCAAAAATTAATTGCCTTTATGGTTGTGCCACCAGAGACATCACCACAGGTAATAAATTGATTCGTGGTGAACTGTAATCCTCTACCTGTATAGAATACAGCTCTATTCTCATGCGCCGGTGCTTGGTCCATCCAGCGCTTTTTATCGTATGAAATCTCTTTAGTCTTTTGTACTATTACAGCCACTATGCCCCTGTCATGCCGGGATTATAACCGGAAAGATCGGTGATCGAAGTTTTAAGGGTGGCAAACAATTTAGGATCAAATGTCTCTCCGTAGGTGGTCCAAATATATTCCCATAATGTAAAGTTCTCGATATCATCTGAATGGAGATTAAGATAACCAATAAGCACTCCTAAATCATATTCATCGGCAAAAACATTTACCCCGCCACCAAGACCATTTAAATAATTACTACCGTCATAACCCATGTATAAATCGTTTGTGGTGGACCCCTCGGTTCCAAATGAACCGTTATTATCATCGACAGAGGAAATCACAAAATCAGTGTCACCAAAGGCAAGAGACAACAACTCGATTGTCTTAGTGGCAATTTTGTATCTCATTCCATAATACCGCATATTCCCCTCAACTGCAGAAGGCAGAACGCTTGCTGAAACCTGTCCAAGATAATCACCTTCTCCATCATAGACATATCCGGCAAGTTTACCAGAGGAATTAATCTTGAATAGATATTCTCCTTGTTTATACAATATTGGGGATTCCGCAAGTAATACGTCTGGGGCAATATGAGCGCCGAGTAAAAATCCATCCGCAGAATTTGCAACAGATATATGCCCAGCACCATGAGGGATAGTAATTTTACTATCCCCATCAAAGATCGCTTGTCCATCAGATACTATTACTGGATTTTCCTGAGCAAAATTTGACCCATGGATCGCACCATTTAATAATACACTGGCTGGCTTTCCTATACCAGTAAGGCTTTGTTCTATTTCAATAAGTTTCATTCTTCTTTATGATAAAATGCCCGGATAGTACCAGTGGCGACAGAAATTGTTTGCCAATGACCAAGTTCATAATCGGTTGCCACTATAGTAAGTGCCGACCCACCATCATAATCTCCACCGGTTGCAAAGTCATCTCTTTGTCTGCCCGGGTCTGAAACTCCATCGTTGTCTTGGTGCGTACTTCCAGCCGTATGAGCCACAGCACTCGTATCATGGATATTAAATTTGGCTTGGATATCTAATAGCCTTGTATAGCACTCCTGAAGAGTTGTTGGTGCTACCACAGAAGCAAGTGTTCCGGTAGAGCCAGCAAATTGAGCGTTATGGAATGCCCAAGAAGATGCAAGTACAGCGTCGTCATGGTGATCTTCATATTCATCAAGCATCTCCGTGACCAAAGTAATCAGGGTTGATAGGTTCGTGGCTGTTGCAGAAGACAATGGAAAGTTTACGGCATCAGCACTTGTCCCGTGTTCCACTGCGTCGGCAGAGTGAGCATTTAGAATGACTCTCAACGCTTCAGCAAAAGTAATAATATCATCGACGAAGTTGACGGCTGACTTTGCCTTCACGGTTGCGTCAGCGCCATCGATGGCTTTCATTGCAAAGAAGTTACCCTCGGTCACTTCTCCATCGGATACCGTTAATATTCTGTCACCAAATTGACCAGTTACAATATTTGGATGGTCATGCACGTTGAATGGTGTCATGTTTTTCATAAAAACCTCTCTCTAATAAAATATTAGCCCACTATTTAGTGAGCCAATATTTTGTTTAATTCAATAAAAAATAGCTGAAAGAATTAAGGAAATATACTCACTGGCAAAAGCCTATTTTTCCCTCGGGTCTTTTAACCTTTTCACACAAGAGATTTTCCCGTGTTTTCTGTAGTGATCAATAACTTTTTCATTTTTGTCAAACTCTTTCTGAGTAAGAACTATTTCATTACCCTCATTTGGCTGGACAAAAAGTTTTGAGTCGATCATAATTCTTTCTACAATGTCTTTTTTTAATCTAACAAGATAAAACATTAATGCCTCCGTTTTTTATATTAGATATTAAGTATCGTATTGAATTCTGAAGAAGTTCAGTTTTTGTGGTTCTGTGATCACAGGTTTAATAACTCTGCTCTCTCGAATACCGTTTTTCCTGCGCTGTTTAGTAAGCATCTCAACCTGTACTTCATCAAAGAAATCGACTTTAGCCATATCTGTTTTATCAAAGAGGAACCCTGCTGGTAGGTCTTTAAAGAAAACGTGTATATATTTTACTGGTCGTCTATTATCTGTCTCAATCACGAAGTTATGATTTAATATATTTGTGACCTCACCCTGAGATAATATCTGATCTCGGAATCGTTCTGTCATCAGGCTCTTGCCATCAGTCGTAACAGTTGTATCACCACTACCCGTATTTGCCTTCTCAGCCCAATCCCACATGTGTTGTTTGACCAATGGGTTCATAACCAGTTTAGAAATTTTGGCTCCGAGCATATCTGCATAATTGACAATATCTTTCATTATCTCAAATGTAAATGCGCCCTGTGCGGTATTCGTTATTGCACTCGTGCTTGGTAATATTCCTGACTGAATTTCGCTATCTGCAACATATCCGGTTGTAGATGATATTGACCCATAAGCTGAATCAATTAACGCCCATAAATCAGAGTTAATCTTTCTTGCCATCATATAAGCGACTCTATCATTTACTCGTTGAAACTGGTTAAGATTACCGGTCTGAATTGACTGAGTAAAATAAGTTACCATATCAGTAGTAATCTCATACATACTAAGATTCTGTATGGCATCCAGATTGAAAATCAGGTCAATTGGAGGTGACGCATGTTGGTTTATGGTAGTGACATTGAGGTCGCCATCAGTTTCAGAAATAATCTCTGGGAGTTCGTCGTTTTGAAGCGGTATGTACTCAAAAACATCCAGTCCCGTCAAATTCGCAAGGATGTTCAGATAAATCCTAACCTCTCTTGCTTTTGCCAGTTCAACCGATTTCTCACGATTGTTAAAGGATGCTATAATAAGCGCCTGCCGTTCCTTGTCGGTCATCTGTTTGAATTCTTCCTTGAACGATGCAACCTTCTCTTTCATGAAGTTCTGGTTTGCCACGAGCATACTGATAAGTCTTCTGTCATTCATAACTATTTTCCTTTATATTTTGATCTGATTAATCAAGCGTCAATTAAGTCGCTGGATCGAGATCGTGGCTAAGTGTAATTTCGCTCATCCCAGACGAGCCACCATAGGTTTTGTTGATTCCCGTTACGGTACCAATAGCAATATCACCGGTCGCCGCACCAGATTGTTTTGCCAAAAGTCCACCCGCAACAGCAAAAATAACATCACCAACAGCCCATGTCTCACCGCTATCATTATCGGTGGCAATTAATCCCGGCTCAAAGACAAGGACGGGTATTTTGCCGTCACTAACCTTTATTTCCTCGGCATCTTTAGATGCAAGAAATAGCTTTTCTTCATAGCTAAGTCCGTCGGTTGTTACATCAACCATCAAAAAACCATACGGTCTTTCAGTCGTTGCACATTCATCAATGGTGGCGCTATCTTTAACAACAGCCATGCCCTTTGTCATTGCACTCGCAGGAGCGTCCATGCTACCATCGACTCTTATCCCACTTAAATTTACAATCTTCATGTTTACTCCTACCTTTTATTGCTTTAATAAATCTTTAGGTTACGTTTTTTTAATTAAAATCCCTTTGTCGGGTTTATTTTCTCTTCCTCTTCAAGTCCTTCCACAAGACTTGATACCAAGGGAATGTGTGATTCCTTTGCGCTGTTAATCAGAGTACCAATTACTCCGGTTATCGCAGTTGCCGGTACAGCGTCGTCCAAGCAAATTTCAGATATAAATTTCGAGGCTGTTTCTGCTCTAACATTATTCTGCTCAAGGATTTTACCAATATCGGTCCTCTTTGTTTTCACAGAGGCGATATAAGCGTCAACCTTTTTACTTCCATCTTCAGTAAATTCAAAAGCCATTACCTTTTCGAGACGGGAATCATTATACCCTATCCCAGAGGAAACCAGTTCTTTGAATCTTGCGTTTACATCTTCAATTGTTTGCTTTTTAAAGCCCTCGTCGATCTCAGGCTTACTTATTTTAGATAACTCAGATGCAAGTATTTTCTCGTGATCTGCTTTTGAAAGGAAACCTTCGTATTTTCCTTCAACTTCTTTAATCTTGTTGTCATGGTCTTCCTTTGAAACCATTCCGCTATTAATTGTCTTGAGCATTTTTGCAACATTCACATTCGTCATTGGGGTTCTGCTTGCTGTCTCAGCATCAATCTCTTTGAATTCCCCGGCTTCTGGTTCATATCTGTAATATGTTGACTTTTTAACGCCACTATCGTCTGCGCTTTCATCTTTTGCCCAATCCGCATAGAAAAATTCAGTCTCGCCATATTTACCAAGACCCATGTAAAAATCATCAAAAGAACCAATCTCTTTGTCGCCAACTTTTATAGTTGTATTTTCAAAGGTTCCATCTGTGGTTATAAATAACTTGTCCATATTCCCTCCGGTACTTTTTTTAATTATTTTTGTATTCATATTATGTTCTGAAGAAGCAACAAGCGCCATAAATTCTGGTCGCTCTTTTGCTACTACTGAGTCTATACTGGCTTCTTTGTCTGCCGGTTGCATTGTCAAAGCACTGCCCCAGAAATTCGCAAAATCATCATCTCTTAAACCTGTTCCACCGGCTCCTTTACCAATTTGATTTCCAAGATGATATTGACCAGACTGATATTTGTCAAGCATAATTTCATATTTGGAATCCTCTTGATAGAATACTTCTGAGCCAGCAAAAAGCACGTCTTGATTTTCATCTCTCAAGACTTCCATGCTGTTTTTCCAAGAAATGCCATTGGCAATATCTTCCAATATTTCCGTGGCTCGTGGTACCCTCTTCCATAAACAGCCAACAACTTTGACGGCTACTGGTTTGCTCGGGAATAATTCGGTACTGGAAATTTCTGAATCACCATCCATATATATGTGAACCATATTACCAACAATAACATCTTCTCCTTCATAAACGTATGATGGATTTCCAGCCATTTTATGATCAACATTGATGGGATTATTTTGTGCGGAGGCTATATATCTTTTGAGCAATGGATAGCCGAAGGTAATACCGTTTGAATTTATTAATGGAAACGAGTGAAGGAGAGTATAGGTAAAATAAGCCTTGGATAAATCAGACGTATATTTGTGGTTTCCTATCTCTATAGAATCCCTTAAATTATCTTTTCCTATTTCTATACCAAGTTTCACTTCATTCTGTTTCTTTTCGGTTGTTTTTCTTAAAGTATAATTAAATATCAGCCAAAGTTTAAGGAATGAAAAGAATTAGATATCGTGATTATTATGTGTTTAGATGTATATATTTAGTCCATATAAATAGATATCATGCTGTTTGGATAGGGTTTCTATAGGAACTATCATAGATAATCTTCTTAATGGTCCCAATTTTTAATCTGTATTTTTTTGATATCTTATTAATGAGAGTCATTGCAGTAAAACCATCGTTCCTGCCCGAGTTGAATTCGATTCTAATATCGTCATCTCTCCGGTTAAGTTTTATATCTTGCTTTCCTGCTGGTCTTCCCATATTAATTATTCGTCAGATGGTTTTGGTGGATCACCAGATTCATCAGGCGGTGGGTTAGTCTCTGGTGCGCCGGGGTCGCCGTTTGATTGGCTATTCTTTATAGAGAAGCCATGAACCTTATTATAATAGCCAGCCAAGAGTCCTTGGTTTGGTTCAAATACTGGGAACCATTTTTCCCATTCCAGTCTTTCCTTATCAAGATTTGCAATCTCATGATCTGGATCGAAACCAAGTAATTTTTGTGCTGTTGTTGATGAAAGTCCTTTACCAGACAAGAATTTCAATCTTTCTAATAATGCCTTTGGTTCGATTAAATTAAATTCGTCCCAGAGTAATTGGACATCATCTACGCCAAGCATGTCCTTATACATCACGATTAATACTTCAGATATAATCCCTCGCCATTTTCTAATATGTGATATAGTTTTTTTGAGAGCGAGGAAGTCTGACCCGTATTTACCGGAAGAACCGGAATCACCCATCAATACACCAACGCCTGTCCATCTGATTATTGGTTTATCTATCACGAAGAATTTCTCTAAGTCTAAGTATTCTATGGGCGGAGCATTATATACATGTTTATGGTTAGCGTCTGTCACTTCCATCATCATTTGATCAATGACTTTATATTTATTTAAGACTGCTTGGGCTTGGGCTTGTGTCACGCCGGTATTCATTGACTGAATAAATGCGAGAGTTGATTTATTTCCCTGTTTGGTATCTGCTCCAATTACAATTTGGTGTATCATTCTTTTTAGATAAAAGAAGGTAACGAAGTTTCCTTCCCTAATAATTTGTTTAAGAGACAACAAAAAGAATAGTTGAATTATCCTTGGCATGACCAATCGGTCTGTTAATCCCTTGGTGTTTCTACACTCTATTCTACCAAGCGCATTTTCTTTCCACTCCTTCCAAGTTACCCTTCCAGCCTTAACTTTTTTACGAGTTATCCTTGTAAAGTTTTTAGCCAGTTCTTGGTCTATTTTATGATAGACTTTTTTTGTAAGTTGGTGAGTTGTTTTGTTTAATTTCTGTTCTCCCTTTTCATTTAGTTCTGGGATTATATTAAACAACGATGGGTTATAAGCTAAAACATGGGAACCCTTTTTCCAGTTCAAAATAATGTTATCAGTAGAGATTGCATAATCCCATAACTGTATCAGGACGTTTGGAATATTATAGTCAATATTGAATTCATTTATTTTTTCCTGAGACGCTTTATCTTTTGAAAGAGCCAGAAATCCCGCAATACCAATAGAAGATTTTATTTCATTTGCATCTCCAATTATATCATCAGTATTAGAATATGATCTGGCTTGCAATATACCGTCATTAATAGTTGATGGATTTGTTTGTTCCTTAAAGTCGTTTTGCGCTGTGACCAAAATATTATCTGAAGCCGTTTCACCGGCAAATATTTTCCATGCCTCAACTGGAAAGTTTGACTTTTTTGCTACTCGATTAAACTTTTCAGGAGTCCATTTTAAAGCCTTCCTCGCCAAATCCAAATCCTTGTTGGCGAAGACGTGCATAGCAAATGCCTTTTCGTCGGTTATTACTCTTGGGCTAAATACATACTTTAGGATATTACCAACTATCTTAAACATTTTATTCTCCTATTCCATGGCGAGGGCATAGCCTTCTGGATTGTGTTGTTTTACAAGTTTTTGAAACCGACGATACACATCTGCCATAATTAGACCATATAGAATTACTATAGATAAATCCTTCCGCTTTGGGAATTTAAATTTAAACATTCCATATTGTGTCGTTAGTTTTGCCCTTGTTCTTGGATGCACCTCAAATCTTACTTTAATAAACTGTGTAATGGCATCTTCTAAATTTACCATTACCATTTGTTCTTGAAGGGTTATATCTCCCTTGTTTCTCAATTCTATCAATTTTTGTTTTGTCATCATCTCTGGAAAATTTACCCGTCCAGCCGAGAATGCGCTTTGGCTGATATCAATCATTTTGCTTTTCAGTTCACCATCATCTCTAAATGGTGATACTTTTTCAGATTTCATATATGCTAAATTTATCATCTCTGTTGATCTGGAAAAAAACATCATGTTTTGGAAAACAGGGGTGTTCCCATAAACTAAATACTTACTTGGTTCTGGGTAATCCACAGAAATAATTGGTACCACGTCAATAAGTTTGTTTTGTAAATCTAATCTTGGTTTCATTAAACAGTCAGCTAAATCTCCGCCACCACCATTTGGATCAAGTACAATAAGTTCAAACCCAAATTTCTCCTGCAGTTGATGTATGTCGAATGCCATCGGGTCTTTTTTGACTTCAAGCCCGTCCCATCTCCAAACATGTACAACTTCATCTGGGCATTCTTTCGTTCCCTCTCCGACCCTAATAATGCATGATGCTCCCGAGTCACCCTTGCCAACAAGATTTTCCTGAGATGCGCCTTTCCTCATTGCTTCAGTTCCCTTGGCTGAATCAACCGTTAGGATATAAATACTTTTATCGTTTGGCGGTCTTTCTGTTATTATATTTATTGATGAAGTTCTACACCTCTTTACGTCTGCCGGATCAAACGGTCGATGTGATTGTCCCTCTGTCCACTTTCCGCCCCATACTCTATCAAAATCCTCTTTTAACATTGTCTTTCTGGCTTTTCGCACAATGGCAGAGGTAAATATTATGCCGTCCCATTCCTCGGGGATGTCATCAATACCACAATTATAATAACCATAGTGTGGGTCATAATCCTCGTGGGTTGGGTCTATCTTTTTTTGAACCTCTTCATGAAAAATATAAGATTCGTCGGAAGGGCGCTTTGCGGAACCATCATAAATTATTTGGTTTTGGTAAACAGGATCGCCGTCAAGATATAATGCGAAAAAAGTTTCTAAGTCCTCTACGCTCTCAATTTTATCAGGACAATCAAACAGGAATGCCAGTTTAAAGTTTCTTTTAAACGCCGTAATGGTTTCTTCTATGTCTATTGGCTTTGATTCGAGTAGCCATCTTCTCGGCTGATAATTTGGTTTCCCTTCATTCGCTCTTATTAAATAGTCATTTGTCAGTCTGCCAAGTGGAATACCAAGCGCCCGTTCTGTGGCGATCCTCAGCTTTATTGATGTTGCCCACTGATTATTGGTATATGTATTAATTGGTTCTATGGAGTCAACAATTGTGTCCATATCTCCCCATGAAGACCACTCGTTGAATATTAAATGATTAGACCTGTCGCTCTGGGCAGAGTCGCCCTTACTATGTAGCCCGGGGGTGTATGTCATGAAGATGCTCCCGTTGTTCCAGCCTATTCTTGCCCCTTTTTGATTTTCTGATATTTTTGGTTTTCGGTTTTTATATGGATTTTTTAATCGCTTTGCTAAATTATGATTCTGTTCAATCCACATCCCAATATATAGTTTCATGATTTCGACACCACGATTTTTATCCATTGAGAATAAATTTGCTTTCCTTCGTGGGAAAAGGGTGCATTTTAATAGGGCTATTAATATGTGGTCGTATGTTTTTGCGGTCGATCTCCCAGAGTCATCAAGAAGAAACGTCGAAACCCAAGCGATCAGTATCCGGTCGATGTTTGCTTGGGGAAATGCATCTGGACCCATAGACAAGAGTTCTTCTATCCACTCCATGGGGTTATGTGCATAATAGTAAGTATCAGAAGGGTTTAAGAGTCCAATCATTCTTTTTATTTATATTTCCATAATGATATATTAAAATAGTTGTGTTATATTTGTGTTATTTTATTTCATGCCTGTTTTCTGCCAGCGTTTTATCTACGCTTCCCTCTTCCTCTTTTCCCTTGTCGTCAGTCTTTTGTCTTGGGTCTGACATTTGACCTTTTTTCATAATATCTCCGAGCGCACCCTGTAATTCTAAGATTCTCTTGGTTACATCAGAAAGTTCCTTCGCTATTGGTGGGTCGGATAAATCACCCTGAATTCTAATTATATCCCTCAGCCGTTCAGCCCTAACCATATCATCACATATACTTGAAATAAGAAACCCCTGAGTTGGATCAGAAACCATATACCCTTTGTCAGTATATCCAATATATCGCTCAATAAAATACTTTGACTCGGCTCTTGTGTATTTTTTCATCACCCTCGTTATTACATCCATTGGCAGTTCAAGATATTTTCTTTTCCCAAGCGGTGGTGGTGGTCCTTTATAGTCTATATATTCATATTCCGACATTGCCTGAGAATAAAACTTTTCATATCGTTTTTTTTCTCCCTCTCTTTTTGCTTCAATGCTTGAATATTGATCAGGGTTCTCTAAAGCATCTTTCTCAACGGCATCTTTCGCAATTTGGGCGCATTCCTCTTCAGTATATTTTACAATTCTTATTTTTGTTTTATCGAGATCATCAACAATCTCTTTTGTATCTTCCTTACTAACACCCACAACTTTTACATATCCTTTATCAAGAAAGAATTTTACTGCATCTGAATTCATTTTCCATTGTTTTGCCCCAGTAACAATAATGGGACCAAAATAACCTTTCTTGATCCCATTCATGACAACCGTTTTTGATTTACCTGTTTCGGTTATCAGCGTTTCCAAAGTAAATATTTTCATAGTTTTCTTTGCCATCACACAATCCTCAATATTAATCCCGCAGAGTCTTTTCCAACAGTTATCGTCTTCCTTCCAATTGGTGTAAAGTCACCAAACGAACTTTGGGTCATTCTCATTACCCTATAATATCCCGGTGACAAATTAACTATTTCATCAGAGTTTTGATTCCCGTCAATAATTTCATCGTTGCCCTGTATCTTTTTTATAAGGTCTAATTTTGAAAGGGTCTTCCCGCTTTCTAACCATTCAGACAGTTGTTCTGGTTTATCCCTACTGAGGTCTAAGTTTTCCCTGCCAAGGACAGATAATTTAGATACACCTATTTCTGATAGTTCTGCTTCGTCACACCCAAGGTCTATAACGAATCTTTTGTGTACCCGCATCAATTCATAAAACCAAGTTCTTTGCATATCGATCTCTGGTGAGGAAATATAAGATTCGATTGTATCATAACCCATAGTTATATATAGTTTCTCTGTTGCAATGTCCCAGAAAAGTTTTCCCAAATAAACAAAATTATTTTTTATACTACTAACAACCTTCACAACCTCTTCGTGATATTTATGGGCAACAACCCCTTTTTCCTCTGTTTGTAGTGAATTAATATTTAGTCCATCAGATGGTTTTATTACAACTATATTGGTTTCTGTCATTTCGATTCCTTTGCTATCACAGTGATTTGATTATCAATAAAAGAGACGAGCATTACAATAAGCACGTCGTATAGATTTACATTATTCTTTTCTTCAAATTTAAGTTTACCAATATTGTGAAATTCTGTGTGGTGTCTTCTGCAGACCGGCGCAACATAATAATTCTCTCCCTCTGCTCCAACGGTCTTTATATGATGTGGGTCTGACGGCGCTGTACAGACACAACATGGTTGTGCCCGAATGAAGTTCATAAACTGTTCATATACCGCTCTATTTCTAATCCCTTCGTAGTGGGCAATTATTTTAGAAGGGGAGGTCGTCGTCATACTCTTCTCCATCGTTTTTAGGGTCGTAGGGTTTCTCAATAGGTGGTTTTATTATTACATAATCGTCCGTATCGTCTTCTGGAAATAATTCTTTATTGTCATCGGCATCCGCCTCAACAACAGTTTTTTTATTTACTGATTCAATTTCTTCTTTTTCTACACCAAACTCTTTAAGATTATAATCAGGCATGATCATCTGGTGAATCCTTTGCCTCATTGATTTACTCAGGACAATAATATCATTATATTTATCACCTTTGCCCTTTTGGGCTGGCGGAGCAATAAATAATCCGTTTGTACCATCTATCAGTTTCATTCCCTGAATAGTGATTCCTTCCACCACTTCTAATTCAAAGAATGCTACTATTTTACCAATTTGAGGGTCGAGATGATTATAGTGTTTTATCAGCATGGCGCTACTGTTTCCCGTGAAACAAATATCTCTCCTAATTTTCTTTCAACCACTTTAAGATCAAATACAATGTCACCAAATTTGATGGTCACTGGGTTTTTCAGAGATGGCAGTAAGTGGGCATTCGGATTACTGGTAAGTTCTTTTAGTCTTTTCATCAATGCTTGTTTGTTCATAGTAATAATTTGTGAATCCAACTCGTTTTGGCTTATGTGTACAGTATTAGCCATGTGGAAGTTTTCTGCATTGAATTTATTTCTTAATTCTGATATGGTTTTCATTAACATTTTGTTTATCCTCATGTTCAACTTTAAAGTCTGTCTTGGTAAACAATAAAACTTCCAAGGCATATTTAAGTTCTGTTTGGCTTTTGTCAGACTCCCAATATATTTTATTGTCTTTAAGAAGTGTAATTGTTATTTTCATTTTGTTTTTAATAATTAAAGTCGGGGTGGGCAGGATTGGCTACCTGCATTACGGTTTGGACCTACGTCTTGGGGAGTCGAACCCCGCATCTTAGTTATTTGCATTCCGCCCCACCGTATTCTACTACCACTTCGAGCGTCTTTTTTCGCCACCACCCTAAATTCAATTTATGCGCTCTTCGTTTTAGCTACTTTACCAGACTTGATCGTAATGACATTTAGCTTTTCGCCAACAAAGGCATTATGGACTTCCCAGACTTGGAATTTACCCAACAGCTTTCGAAGTTTATTCAATAATGGTATATCCAACAGAGAAACATTATCAACGAATACAACCTTCACTTTTGTTTTGTCAAGTTGGGATGAACTAATAGCACAACCAATATATAGCTTTTCACCAGAGGATAATATGCTATACGGAACCCCGTTGAAATAAACATCATCATCTCCAATAGTCAAGCCCTTCACGGTAATTTTGTTACCAATTAATCCTGACTTCTCGGCTTCAATCTCTTTGATGTCATTACCCATTTTAGTATAGTCCGTCTGGTCGGACGCTAATTCGGCTTGCTGTTCAGTGAGGTTTATGTTTTCCCTAATGGTATCATTAATCTTATCAAGATTATCATATTTTTCATTTAACTCGTCCATCTTAATGAATTTTAATTTGGCGAGAGAGGCTTCTTTTTCTTCAATTTGTTTTTTCTCTTTTAAAACACTTGAGTTAATATTTTTAATACCCTGTTCCAGCCTCTTTATTGTGTTTTCAATGTCGAGAATATTTTGACGTGCTTGTGCTATATTGTCATCAATGGTTTTTTCTTCTTTTTCCAGAATTTCTATTTTATCGTTTGAATCGAGAATTTCCCTTTCAATTTTTTCAAGTCCCTCATTATGGGTGTTAGCATCTTTGATTTCTTTTAACACGTCCTTCAAAGGGACGACCTTTTCTGGTACCGTTTCATCAAACTCTGGCAGTAAGGATATTGCCTTTTTCTTATCGCCGATAGTTATGTGTAGGGCTTTTCGTGAAGCCTTTTTTTCATTGATTCTCTTCTCCTGATCAGTCACGTCAATATTTAAGGCATTAAGGAATACAGCTTTCCTACCTATCCCGCCACCAGTAATATTAATCAAGTCCGTAGGATTAGCAACTCGGTCTGGTCCAAGTAGTTTTTTAATATAATCAGATGGTCTATTGACTTTGAAATCGAATTCCTCTCCTGTCTTCATCTCAAGTGTCGGGGTAGCACCTTTTTTAAGAATTCGTCTTATTCTGAATTGTTCACTTCCATTGCTGATTTCAACTTCTGCGAATCCCTCGTCCTGTCCTATTTTTAATTTTACCCCGCCAGTGAAACATTCTTCTATCGTTTCAATTACATTGCTTTTCCCCGCACCACAGGGTCCGGTCAACTGAATTAGCCTATCTCCCTTTACCTCTAATAAAATGGCTTCGAGTCCATTTGCATTAACAGCCTCAAATCTTACTATTGCAAATCCGTCTATTTTTCTTGGTGGCATTTTTACCTCTTATGTTTTTTTTATTCGTCTGTCTTCTGTTTCTGTAAAATGGTGAGCATTGCCCTTTGTTATCCCCACAATGCGACTTAATATTCTTGGGTCTTGATATGGCAGTTCAGCCGTTTTGAAATTAGATGTAAAACAGGTTATCAGGCTGTTTTCATATCGATGGTTTAAAATTATATATAATAAATCATCCGTTAATGTCATCCCTGTTTTTGATTCTGCCCCGAGGTCATCTATGATCAAAGGGTTTTTGTTTTCCTTTGATGTATATTTTCCGATAATCCGTTCTCTCTTTTGGAAAGAGCAATTTCTAAACTGAATACAGGTATCAACCCAGCTTATTACTTCTGGCATAGAAACAACCCTGTGATATTTTTTTACTGAAAAACGGATAACGTCACAAACTATTGCCCATGCCAAACGGGTTTTTCCACACCCAACATCACCAGACAAGTAGAATGGTTTCCGAATATTTATTTTTATATTTTTAAAATCGGATAGACTTGCGTGTCTGAATATTTTTGGTACGGTACGACAGATAATATCGTGAATTTTTGTATCAAGAGTTAGGGTGTCTTTTTCAATATCAAAGTTATTGGGCATAATTTTTTCGCCAGTTTTTATTTGCTGGTACTGCGACATTTGATTTTTTATTTGAGACTTCAACCTCTTCCAACCAAGTCTTTTTATTAAAATATGTAACCGGATGTCTTCTTCCCGGGAATGTATCAGCATCCTTAAATGTGTTTGGTATGTACAGGTCAAGATGTTTCATTATTAATCCACGAATTTCATCCGTTATAATTACTCCAACCATATTGTCTTTTTTTACAGTTTTTGTTTCTTTGTTGCCTTCCCACATTTGACGGGCTTCGCTGACCCCTTTTTTATAATCGTATTTTTCCCAAAAATCATCAAAAGAAATATTAATTTCTGGTGTAGTCGTCTCTTCCTGTTCTTGTTCCTTTTCCTGTTCTTGTTCTTGTTCCTTTTCTTTAGGGGTATTTATACCCTTTAAATACTCTTCGTATAGTCTATGTTTTTTTAAGAGATTAATTATAAAAACATGTGGTCGGACATTTTCTTTAAGTTCTCCACACTGGAAAGCAATAAAATCTACAAGCCACCATTTAGAGCCATTGTCAACAATTTTTATATTGCCATTAAAAACTTTGATAGCCTGTTTGAAATCAACTTCATCACCAACCATAAACTCAGTGACCTCTTCGTCCACATCCCACACCCCAGCGTTATCACAGTTAGTAAACAAATACATCCACAGGGCTTTATAAGTAGGGTCCAATTTCCTGAACCACTTTTTCTTCCATATATCAGTATCAATAAATCTTTTCATTTTTCCCCCGTTGCCCCATCCTGATCTTCTTGCACCAATTCCTCTTGAGTCTTTAAAAAGGTTTTCAATATCACGCAAAAATTAAACACATTCGCTACACCGATTATACTTAACTGTTCATCTGTAACATTATCAAACCCATCAGGAAACTGATTTTCAACCGCCTTTTGAAAATTAACAATCTGGGTTCTGTCTAATATTTTAATGCCGTTTTTAAAATAATCCTTTAGCCTCTTTGGTTCCTTTTTTCTCAGCATTCCCAAGTCTTGATCAAGGAATGCTTTTATATATTCTGGTTTATATTTAATGTGTTTTTGGTTTAATCCAGAATTATTTTTATTTTCAACCGTCTTTTGATCTTCCACTGGCTCCGCATCAATTATATCTTCCTTTTTCACCACGCTCTCATCATCGTTCTTGTCGTCTTCCATGTCGCTATATGACACAGTGTTCTCAGGTATAAGTTGAGGGGTGGGCATTTCTATGCCCAACATGTTCACAGGCGAACCCAAAAAACCCGCAAGTTGCGTTAGGTCGAATGCTGGTTGTACAGACATAGTATAATGCATTTCCGGCATACCTGATCCATGGGTTTCTTTGGGGTTTCTTACTAACTTCAAAGGAATCATGCTGAATCTTTTTTTACCGGTAATTTTTTCAACCATTTCTGCCGTGAATTCAAGACCAGACCGTATATCTATAATACTATTTATAGAAGAGGTGTCAATTTGGAAAACACCACCGAGGGAAACCTTTGGAATTAGAAATAAGAAATGTGCCACCAACTTACATTTCCCCTGTTCGTAATTTTCACAGGTACAAGCACGGGTCTGATCAAAACCACCATCAGTTTTTTCTACACCTGTTTCCCCATCACCAATACATTTCACTCCGTATCCAGAACCATACATTTTATATGCAACTGGTAGTATTTTTGATAGATCATCAGATGGCACCATAATATCTAATTCTTTTGGTTCATCCTCTCCTATCACCTGAATAACATTATCTGGGCATACAAAGTAATTGACCTCTTTTGGATATTCTTTGCCCTTTTTAGTTTTAGCTTTTATTCCAAGTTTTATTTTCCCAAGCCTTGGGAATCTGCCAGTAGATTTATCAAGACCCTTAACAGTTGTTGTTGGTTTGAAACCGCCATTAAACATCAATTACCTCATGTGAATATTTTTCAGTTTTCTTTCCTGCGACCGACGTAGATATTTTTCTCTTAATGAGTATATTCCCCATCCTTGCATGTAGTATATTTCTTGCCCTCATATAATTTTTAATGTCATCAAAAGACTTCGACCCAATTGCTTTAATTCTATCCCACTTAATATACTTATCAATCGTTTCCTCGAATTCTTCTGGAAGGTCTGTAATAGCCCTTTCCGGTTTTTCGTCGTCATAGCCCTCCCAACATCTTATTTTCCAATCACAATAATTACAGCGCCAAGAGTCTTTATAATATTGTCTGTGAGGAAGTTTCTTTTTTTCACTCATTTCCTTCACAAAATTAAATTTTTCTATAGCGTTTGCATAAATATTTTTTAGGGGAATATCAAGTTCCTTAAAATCTCCGTTAGAGTGGGTTAGGCTGACAATAACCATGCAATCTTCATCCACTAAATACCTGCAAAAATATTCAATATATTGTGCGGTATCCCTGTTTCTAATTAACAGCAAACATTGATCTGAGTTCACCATATCATTTATTTGTAAATGCCTACTATAAATAGCAAGCTGAGTAAAGTCATCCAGTGGCAAATCAGACCCAGAATAAAACTTGTCAACCATGTGAGTACCTTTGTCCTTATGGTCGTAAGTTGTTTCAATATCCATTATATCTACAACTATTCCATCAATATACCCATTGTTAAATGGAAACCCGAGTTTTAACTTCTTTTGTACGTCCTTTAATCGGTACCCAGACTCTTCTATCCATCCTGCAGTATATCCTTCGTGATAATTGCCATCATCCATAATCATCCACAATCTATCTGGAAAGAAAGAATCTGGCTCTATACCCATTGAGTGAAAAACCATTTGCCTGACACACCGACCCGGACCAGAATTAGATGGTTTCGGGCTAAAAGGCTTCATCACCTTATTGTGGCTGTCACCAGCGATTTTATGGAGTATGTCTGCTAACACTGAGGGGGAGCGGGGGTACAAGACATACAGCTTGAATTCGAGTAAGGGTAGCTGTATCGGTGCGGAATACCCCCGCTTGGGTTTAATAATGAATTAGCGGAGAAGATCATATATTTCTACCTACGCCTTTTTGGAGAAATAAGAATGCAGGAAACATACAAAGATATGTTTGCAAGGAGAGTCTTCCCCGCTAAATTCGTAAGAGTGACATTCACATGTACCCTCTTTGAGATCGACTTTATAATTATTACAAGTATAAGATTGATCATCGTGCCGGACAATTGTTTTTGCAAGAGTGCCATAATCGCTTACAGCCTTGCCGACCCTTTGAATTACTTTAACCGGTGAAAACATATTAGCCCTCTTTAGGTTTATGAATATTTGAATCGATATAATTTTCTAAATCTGATTCTTTTACCCTTATCGTCTCACCAAACTTCACCGAAGGGATTTCCCCCATTTTTGTTTTGGAGTAAACAGTTGCCTTGGACATATTTAGTTTCTCAGCAACCTGAGACACGGTAAGTAACCTGTCGTTATTAGTCTCTGCCATTATTTTATCTTCCTGTTAATAGTTTATAAATGCAATATATACATATACGCTCAATATGATATATTATGATCATATATGCATAAAATCAAACAAATTTATTATTATAATTCACGACCACAGATTAACTGCCAAGCCAACCAGAGGCGATCTTTCCAAGATTGAGAAATAAGACTATTCCAGTACGTCTTTGCGTCCTTCTTTAGAATTTTTGTGAGCATCCGTTTTTGTTTCTTTACACTACCACCACTCATTTTTTATTCCCTTTATATATCTGTTCATTTCATTCTTACTTAAAAATGTTTTACCGTTTACAATCCAAACCTTTACTAATTCAGATCGAACCGTCAGGTCAATATTCTCTTCTGTCTTTTCAGGTTTAGATTCAATTGTTTCATGTGAAACATCTTTAGTTGTTTCTGTACAAACACTAACAACTATATCCCAAAACTTTACGGTAATCCACTCAACAAATCTTTTCATAAAATATTATTCTATAATTATATGCACAGGGGAGGATTGATTTAGTCCAGCCTCATTTATCTGACCAAGGCTCAATCCTAAAAAACCATCGAGAGCATTTACTTAACGATCAATTAACAATTGATTGTTTCCCTGTGCAATTTCATTTATAATTCTAATTGTACATGGCTCTGTTCATGAACCATGGCTTTAAGCCTACCCACAATCTGCTTTCGATGCCTCGGGTTTTTCTTTTTACTTTTAATTGGAGCAATTGCCTCACATAGCCCCTTGTCTTTCATCCATAACATAAGACCCAAACCCTCTTCAAATATTATACGTCGTTGATTATGAGGAATAAAGGCATCATGTGGCATACAAATCATTGAATAATCAGCCCACCACAGATGATCCTTTGCCTGATCTAAGGCTTGATGTATGTTCTTTAATTTGCATTCAATATTGATTATTTTTCTATTGGAAATCCAAAGCACAATGTCGCTACGACGGTGGACTTCTGATACGGGAAACTCTTCGAAAACATGGTGTTTTGTCTCTACCGGATAATTATAACCATCGTTATCGAGCCTCGAAACAAAAAAATGTTCTTGTCTTAGGTATTTCAACACCTGTTCCTGCATTTCTGCCTCGGTGCAATTCGAATTATTGTAATCGTTTAGAATCAATATTTGTCCTCACCTATTTATAAATAAGGGGGGTTATTTGTAAGTTTGTTTGTAATAGAATGTGGGTGGACACCCTCTTGATCAATTCCGCTACTTCTCGTCGCAAAATCCAAAGTAGTAAATTATGCCAAGAGACATGATGTCTCACCCACACACGCTACCCCAGCGCTTCAAACTTGTTTTTAATAATTTCAAAAAATAATTGTGTGTGATAGAGAAACCTAATATACCACGGCGCTTTTTTAATCAGACAATAGATGCCAATGTGTCCTATTGCTTTTCTCATTGCATATTGTTCTTGTGATTCGAGTCTCTTCGAGTTAGTTGATTCTGTTCTTATCATAACTGTATGATATGGTATTTTTAGTTCAATCGGGTTATCCATTCATTGCCTCTTTTATAAAATTATCGATTATATTTTTACTGTCATCAAAGGTCCAAGATACAGCGCCCTCGCATTTTCTCGCCTTCACTTCCTCAAGGAATAATGCTTGATCGGTTGTGAGAGAGTTTTTACCCGCTTTTAATTCGAGCGCAAAGAAACGACCGTTGCAAATTATACATACATCCGAAACACCGGGGCGAAGTCCTAATAATTTTGATTTCCACCGTTCAAACTTAGACCTCTTCCCTTCGTTTGGGGTGTGCCAAGCGGTGGCAACCGTTTTATACTGTAATTGTATATAATTCATTATTTGTAACTGGTGGTGATCCTCTGGTCCGAGTAGGTCCATCCATGTCTTGAAACTACGCAACAAACATCCCTTCATCCAGATTCCTATCATTTGCGCCATCGATCATACCAGTTATGGCGTTCATCTGCATTGCCACACGATGTTGCAGTGCCTTTGCATTTTTTATTAGCTTGGCATTGTTTCGTTCATACCAATATCCACCAGATGGATCAGACGCAATTGGTACATGGATCATGCGGAGATAGTTAATCATGGTTCTTAATGCCGGACGTTTAATATTTAGGGCTTCGGATAAGGTGCGACCACTCACTTTTTTCCCTTCAGTATAATTCTCTTTCATCACTGCCTCCAATGCCGGTAGTAACGATCTCATATCTTTGGTCATTTTTTTCAATGCTAATTCTTCTCTGGTTTTTTTATCCAAATCAGGTTTCATTCTGTATCCTCCGATTGAATCTTCTTCCTAATGATGTCTAATACTTTCTCCCCAATTTCATCAGAGGTAAACCATCTAATCTTTAGCCCGAGTTCAAGGGCATACGAAAGTTCAAGTTTTGTACTATCTCCAATATAATCTTTACAGTTGACTATAAATACTTCATCTGCCATATCTATTTTTCGAAGGTGTAACCGATCCATTTGATCTGCAACGCCTTCATATTCGGCAAGATGATCGTCAGGCAGGTCTTTTGCATACCATTGTGGTAATAAATGTAATCCCATGGTGATCGCTTGCTCTTCCTTTTCGATTAGCCAAGCACACACAGCCATAACATCACAGAACTTGGAAGACCCACACATTACAACCACTTTTGGTTTTAACTGTTTACCCATTTTTAAATCCACTCAGATATTTTTGAGTCTGATAGTTCCAATGCATTCCATCAACAGGTCGTAATCTCCGCACCCCCCTCTTTTTTATAAAACTTATAAGACTAACACTGGCAAGTCGCCCCAGTTGTCTCATTGCGTCGGCACAACTGACCCCAGCCCTGCCAGCCCTTCCTAAAGCCTCTGACATATTATCAATATTATTTTCCATCGTTTGACTCCGTTGGTGTTTTCATCCAATCTTTTATATTTGCATAGTTCTCACTTCGCCACATTTTTTTATCAGGGTACTGACAATATTTAGTAGCGTCTGGATGCATTTCAGTAATTTGTTTTTTATCTTCCTTAGAAAGAATAATCATGATTGGCTCCACAGCACCATCATATATCTTGTCGCCTATTTTAACTTTCATATTGTATTCCTATTTTAAAGTTGAAAGGGCGGGTGAGGCGACATGCAAGGAAAGGATACCTCACCCCTCTGCCCTAAAAAAAATCAAAGGGTGGAGAAACTCAGGAGATTAAAATCCACCCCTTGACGCAGAAGACACACTTGTTTATCTGAGAGATAAACACTCCTGCAAAATCTATCCAAATAAATCACTTTGAGTTCCGTTAGAATCTTTATAATCAAACTCTGGGAACTCTCTTTTACGGTAAGCCTCGTGCCACTCTGACGGATTTTCACCCTTTCTGTCATTATAATGTTGTAATTTGGCTATTTCACTACCCATTTGCTTGATAAACACCGGTACATTAAAGAATTGGAAGTACGACATGACGGGAAGTATCCAAGCTGTCTGGCAGGGTCTAAAGACATGTTTCCCGTGATCATTACCACTCTCACCGCCAATTATCACCCAAGATGGTAGATTCTTGAGGGTAAAGCGATCTTTGAGGGTAATCGGACCAAGAAGAGGCTCAAAAGATATAAATGTTTTCTCGGTACCAACCGATCTGGTCAGGCTTTCCCATCTTGGTAGTTGATCAGAGTTTTCAATGGAAACACCCAAATATACATTGTTCAACTCTTTCCAGAATTTTGGCAATCGAGCATTTATGTTCTCTGGGCGTTTTGTTAGAATTAAGTAAACCAAATGTGGAGTCTTTCGAATAATCTCCCATGCATCATCTCTCATTGCATCAGCTTGTTCTAAAAAGAAGTCGGACCAACTGCAGGTAAACACCGTTTTATATTTATCCATTTTCAGAGGCTTGTTAAAAGTAGCATCTGCAGATCGACGAATAATATTACCATCAAGTTTATACCGATCCATGTCTCTATACATATAGCAATACTTACAGCCCGGGGAAATTTTCTTACACCCCTGCCATGGGTTCCAAGTATAATCAGCCCACGGGATTGTTGTTTTATCAACCATTATTTTTTCTCCAAAAGTTCTGAAAGACCATGGAAATCATTATCATGTTTTGGTTTGTCCTGATCATAATGAATCCATAATAATCGATATACCTCTTTCCAATAAACAAGCGACTTGTCATTAGTATGACAATCAACAGATTTTATTGTCTTAATCATATCCTCGACGACAAGAAGCGACCCTAATACTGGCATAGAACTTTTAATCCGCCAATCAGCCATTTCTTGTGGTGTGCGATTATCTATTTTAAATATTTTGTTTTCTTTGGGCATTTAAAACGGTATATCGTCATCGAATTGAGTATCATCTACTGGCGGAGCATCGTTTACGGGCGGTGAATTATTTTCATAACCACCACTCTGCTGATTAACATCCACACCATAATATTTGAGTGCAACCTGATTAACAATCTCTTTCAGTTCTTTGTCCGCCCAGATGGTGTCATAATATTGATCATCCTGTCCTTTCTGGCTGGGAAACCCTACGAATAGACCGTTACTACCATTTATCAGCTTGAAACCCTTGAGTATAAAGCCCTCTTCAGTTTTTAAGTCAAAGAAAGCACGGATTTTACCCCACTCCCCTTTGTTCATTCTTTCAATTTCCATGTGTCTCCTTGTTAATTATTTATACAGCAATTCTATCAATAGCCCGTTTTACATCATGGCATCTTAGGTAGTCTTGTTTTTTCTCATAGCTTCTCAAAATACGATTCATTCTACCCTTGCTTGCGGGTTTTCTTTTTGGAATGGCAGGGTCAAAATCGAATAAATTGAAACATGCAATGTTGTATTTTCGATTATTCACGATTACCCACCACATATTGTTTATGTTGTGCCAAGCAACTCCAACAGAAAGCCTTCTGGTAAAATAATCATAGAAATATTTATTTTCTCCACATATAATTTTCTTACCATTTGCATCAGTGGAGTTATGTGTGTAATCATAACTATCCTCTGCTATACTTTTTTTAATGTCATTTAAACAAGTGACTTTCCCATGTATATGACTATTGATATTTAGTTTGTTTATAATATATTCTTCAGGATTAAAAGAAGAGTCTTCTGGTACAAACTCGTGATTGTATTTATCACAAAACTGCATTAGTTTTTTTATTTCTAACTTAACAGCCAAGCCTTCCAAATAGGTTAGTTTGGTATGTCTGTCATCGCTCGGATCATTCCAAAAATTCTGAGGCTTGTCTTTCCACAAGTTTTGTATATTCCCAAACTCCACGTCTATCCTGCCACAGTTAATCTCCATTAACATTACAATATCTTTTTTATAGCCAATCTTATGATAAGGACTTAAACACTCATATTGTTTTTTATAGTAAGCATTTTCAGTAACCTTAAAACCTCTTCTTTTTAGAAACCTAATAATTGCTAACCATTTATTTTTATGAGGCACGTTTAATGTGAAACTATCTCCCCTTTTTTCAAAATTAAGATTAACTATGTTCCTGTAATTTCTTATGGTGTTTGCCATCTCTATTTAACTCCCCATCTTTAATTCGTAATTAACAAATATACAAAATAGCATAATGCTATAAACATTCCTGAAAAATAAGCAACCACAACCCTCTTCCATCTTTTTTTACCAAGAGAAGGCGTTGCCGACTCTTCAGTGTAAAACACTGTAACCTCTTCAAGTTTATTATTGCGCTTACAATTTGGACACCATGGAGCCGATATACCAGCCTTGGCACCAGACACCCCACCATGAGGCGTTCCATAGACATATCCCTTGTAACCACACTCACACTTACAATATGCACCGCTTTCAATCTCCATTGATTCATGTAATTCTAATGAGTATTTTTTTCTTAAATCCATATAATCCCCTAAAATATTATTCATCTTCTTCTACTGAGATAGAAACCGGAGAGGTACTATCAAAGTCAGGCATCTTTATTGCTGAGTCAACCTTGTCGTCAGCACTAACTATAATCATATTGTTTCCAGAGTTTAATCTGTCAAGTTCTTTTGAAACAAAAACAATCATTGCCTGTAAAACCTTCCCCTTGACTTTATCGTCCAACTTTAAATAGTTCGGAGAATGGAATGTAAAAACCTCTGTAAACTTTTTCATTATTCCTTCACCAACTTCCCACAGTGACAACAGTATTTAATATCTTTAATCGATTTACCGTATCCAAGATACCAACTATTACCACAGCCGGTAGTATGTCCGTATGACCTGTTTGGTGTCCATATACAAGTAAACTCTTCTATTGGTATCTGTGCTACTTTAACAATTCCGGCAACCATAGAGAGAAGATCGCTTGAGGTGGGTATTATAAAAGTGCTATCACCATCATATTTGAGCATTGGTATTTCTTTCTCAGACGGGGTTTTACCATAATTCTCAACTTGTCTGGACCCATCTGGATAAGATACTCTGCATTCTTCATTATTATTTCTATGCATAGCCCTATGTCTGCCAATCCCGAGATAATGGAATGCCTTATCACAGGTAAAACAGAAACAATTTTTACTCTTGGTTTTCCTACTGAATTTGTTAGTCATGATACCTCGTGTAAAAAGTCAACCATGCCACCCATATCCTTGACAATAAGGGCTTCAGTTTCTTTGACAAAATTGTCTGCCTTTGTTCTCAACTTGAGACACTTCTTACAATCAACATGCTTCCAATCTGTAGATACTTCTGAATTATCTCCCACGGGAGTCCCGCAAAAAGGATTAATGTCAGGTGGATCAGGATAAGGATCAAAGTGAGTTCTCCACATTATCATAATTACCCTTTCTCGTAATTAGATGACTTATAAGTTCTCTCAGCAAAATCAGCCGATATTGACTGAGGTAATGGCGATCCCGCAAGACCCTGTAACTCTGCCTGAGATAATTTAGTCCGGTTGTCAATAATATCTATTCTGTTTATTAATTTCACCAGAGCAATACGAATACTGTCCTTTGTTTTTTCGTGGAACCTTTTATTCTGTTTTCTCATTTCTATTTTTGTAGGAAAAATAATGATGTGCCACCCATTATAATTTTTCGTCATAAGTTTATCGTTTCCATCTAAAATCTCTTCTCCGTTTTCATTTGTAATTTCGTCTGCCCCAATGGTAATCAGACTGTAACTTGCATTCCATTTTTCCATACTCGAAATAATCATTTCAGACCTCTTCCCTTAATTAATTCTACTTTACTGCAGTATTCACCACAAATAAGCCAGATGTATCTCCAAAAAGACACTTCGGTCCAATCTTTGACAGAGCCAAGCAAGCAATCCACCTTTGATCCCTGTTGACCGTAAAATTTAATCCTCATTAATTGACCTGTACCGGAACCCTGACTATACTGATAATCTCATTAAAAGGTAATAACTCAATTTGACTCGTTAATTCCCACAGATAATTAACAACAACTGTTTTCTTGTATAGTTGACCCATTATCATGTAGGTGATTTCAAACTCCATCTTCTTTCCTTTCTACAAAAATTACTGGCAATTGACTCATTACCGTCCTATAATTAGGAACCTTTCGGTACATTCTAAATAATTCCTTTTCCTTTAATTTGTACAATCTCGCACCCTCTTTGTTTAATAATTTGTCGATATCAATTTTCTCGTTCCACTCAGTCCACTGATTCGACCCCTGATTAACAACCATGTACATTGTTCAATACCTATAATCCGTCCAGTGGATTATCTTGCCGGTGAAATCCTTATTAAACCACCGGATTAATTTTAGTATATATGGGAACCCATCATTCCTTGATAATGCTCCGACCATTTTACTTTTCCAAAGGTTTTCTTCATCGACATAAATATCAGGATACTCAACACCCTCTCTATATCTAATCGAAATCTTTTGTGTACTCTGGCAAACACCCACTTTAAAACACTTATAATTAGGGGTTCTTACTCCGGTCGCAAACTGAATTCCCCTCCCTTCCTTCCACCGACCATGTATATCTTGACGAATGGTATGGATTTTAGTACCATCAAGTATTTTCTCTACAAATTGCGGTTTGAAACCAAGTATCATTATTAAAATCCCCATCTAATAATTTGAGCAATCACCCATCCGGTCGCAACCCCAGCCAGATAACCACATGGTTTGTCGGTTTCATTCTACGGAATAATCATCTGATTATATATTTCTTTAATCATGTGCTTTTTTAATTTCGTTCCCCACTCGGTAATGTGTTTGGCATCACCAGAGGCACTAATCCCATCCCCAGTACCAATAAATGCTTTCTTCTCGCCCGTAACTTCATCAGACCCGATTACTATCCCAATTGGTCTGGTGCTACTCATTTCATTAAACCAAAGTGTTTGTTCAATTTTCATTGGGTCATATCCATTATGTTATGAGGATCAGCCTCAAAGATTCTCTCTGCTTTGATAAAGTCAGAATCAAAAATGCTGAGAGTTGAGCATTGATCAGCTATATCAAAGACAGTATTAACTTCTATAATTTTTGCCCTAACGACAATGCCATCCGTGTATGTTACTTTAATTTTCATCTTTCTCCCCTTCGGCTTTTCCCATAGCCATTAATGTTTTTAACTGCAGATTATCTTTTAATCCTTTTGAAAGAAACTCTTTGATGACATTTATTACTGTCTGAATACCATGATGATAGATTATTAATTTCTTGGCATCCCCTCTATAGCCACCACCATATTCATTAAGACAGCCCTTTGCCAGACTTAAACAATCCTCAGCCCTATCGTCAACCCATAGAATAAAATGGCTACAATAGATGTATTGATCGTCCTCTCCACCATAATACCCCGCTTTTTTATTGGTAATGTCTTCATACTGTTTAATCAGAATGGTTAATCGGTCATTCATTCCCCATCCTCCTGAGATTTATTATTTTGCATTCTAAATGTATGCCCACCGTACCCACTAAAGTTCGTCCAACCTTCATCATCTCCGCCAGTGATCCCACCATGACGCACATCAAAACCACACTCAAAATCTTTACATGAATCATAAACATTGCAGAGTCCTTACCATTCTCTGATAATGTTATATCAGTGTTATATGCAATGGCTACCATTCGTCTATTACATAAGTTATTTTACAATCACCCACAAAGCCTTTTTGATAATGCAAACAACCAACAGGAGAACCAAAAGCAAAACCGTGTTTACTGCCACAGCCCATATACACAATCTCTTTTAAACCACCGTATTCCATAACCATATTCTGTACCTTATTACTTTTAAACGCTTTGGCTATCGGCACAAAAAACACAACATTATCAGCAATAGAAAATGCTTTTTCTAAAAATAGGTCATAAATACTATAAGGTGGGTTTGTAATTATCCAATCTACTTTTTTATCCCAATTTAAGAAATCAGTTCCTTCGTCAATTTCACATCTGTATTTATTCTCATTATAAAATAAATCGTAAAAAGCATTTTCCCCTGCAGCAGGTTCTAATATCGAGCCTTGTGGTTTATAATAATCTACAATCCATTTTGCTGTTGTGTTTTTAGTAAACACTTTGTCAGTAGCAGTAGCCTTTTTAGTTGTATTTGGCTTTGTTGGTTTTCCGTTTTTGGTCATAATTTCGTTTTTTAAATCCGCCACAGCATATAACAATGTATATAAGTAATGGCAGGTTGTTGTTTAATTCTTAATTTCTGTTTATCTATTTACTTTTTTACTATCCGATAAGTAGGTGCTTTCTATCTGCCACGACTCATATACTTTGCCGATAGTGGTAGTCACAGAACCATACTCAGTGTCTTCAAGTATCCCACCGATCCATTCCTTTTTTCTTTCAATGAATTGATTCCACATAGGATATACTTTTCCGTTTACTATTACTTCTCCCACTTGTTACCAATCCTTTCTAAATTCTTTGTGTTTCTAATATTGTTCACAGAATTATAAGTGAGGCACTTTGCCATAATAGAAAAACGCTCTTGATCCCATACAATTTCATACTTCCTTTTCGATCCACCAACTACACCAAGATAATCACCTATGTACCAATCCTTGTGACCTGTCCATCTCCCAACCGTTTCTGGGCGGACTTGATCTGGGCAACACATATAATAATTACCTAAATCGGTTAATCCACTGACAATATAAATACCATCGACTAAACCACCATACGCCCATCGACCATCTTCGGTGAGTCCTTTGTATCCATGTTCCATCATTTACCTCTAATCCAAGCTATCCCAAAGGTCCAATGAATCCACGTAATTCCTATTGCCTTTGCGTCCCTGTCGTTATATTTTGCCGTGGCATACACAATGGCGGGTGTTAATAAAAGATCATCCTCGCTTGGATTATAATATTTACCAGCCATTAATCTGAGTTTAATCATTCCGGCACCTCCACACCAAGCACGGTAGATTTTTCAACTCTGCAGTTCTTCAGGTATTCGGCGAGGTCTTTTGCATCGATCCTGTATCTACCCGCAATTTTGTAGGATTTAATTTCACCCGAGGTAATAAGTTTTCTGGCGGTATTGTTGTGTACACCCAGATTAAGGGCGACATCAGTGAGCGTATAATATTGTTTTTTATTCATAGTGTTTCCTGTGCGACGCTATATATTACGACGCTCAACCTACCTATCCTAACATATAATACCATAGCCTACTATACCTTACCACGTTTAAATAAGAGTCACCGGTATTAATACGCACCAAACCCGGCGGTACTCTTCCGTGGGCGACATTTACTAAACCCATATTTTTACAGGAGATTTTTTTTCTGACCTTTTGAGGACCAAAACCTCCGATTCAAAACCACCCCAATTCCAGCACCCCCACCACGCACCAAATTTTCGGGCGGTAAATCCTCGATCCCCCGAAGACACACCTCCGACATCTACATTTATACGCAACAACCCTCGGGAGACATTTTTTATTTATACCCAATACCAAATTATATTCTGCAATATCCATTCTTAACCAAATTATCCCCTGTATGATCTTCCACGCACAATACTTTATAAAAGTTTCAACCCCCTTAAATATTTTAGACTTTATTATAATCCGCAGTTCCTCCTAAAGTAAATGAGAACGAATTTTTCGATTTTGGAAATTTACCCCGTCTTGAACGGCAATTAATTCTAATATATTCAATCATTTAAATAATTATTCTGATAATACGATATTATGCGAATATATAAAAAAAGCTATATATCTAATATTGAATAATTGCTGATATTTTACCCCGTGAACATGCAGAGCGGACTAAATCGGATTAAAAATTTTATGAAAGTATATAGAATAGTTTGAATATATTTTAATATTAAATATTATTTTGAGTTATTGAGAGAATTTAAAATTATTGTGAATTCTGATTAATAAATTTTAAAAAATATGTGAGGGGTACAAGTGTTTAATATCATTTAAAACTGTTTACTCTATTTAATAGCTGTTTACGCTCTGGAAAGGATATAAGATTGTTACTGTGTCTTATTGGGGTTTTATTGATTGGATGTATGCAGAATTATATCAGAATTCAATCTTTGAGACGTTAATAAATTGCTATGCATCCAGAAAACCCGCCGGAATTTTTAACCTACTGAGAGCGGGATATATCACCCGTATATCACCCCGTATTATTCTAATATGTACTAATATGTTTAATTATGCTTATTACGTCCAATATTGCACCAAATACGCTATGAAGTTACAATGTAGTGTATTGTATCGAATTAATGATAATAATGATAATACCGTCGGTAAAATGTCCGCTCGAATGGATACAAAGTTATATATAATTATTCTATATGTATAATATATTTTGAGTATAAAAAAAGGGAGCGTTTAAACTCCCTTTTTAGCTTTCTGATTATATAGTATTATTTAGAGATATAACTCATATAATAATCAGATACATTAATATCAGTAGTTAAATTTTCGAATTTACTAATTGATATTATTATTATTCCCTTCAATGGGTCCAACTGTGATTTAATATCTTTTAATAGTTGGTTTTCTATATCCTTACAAATACGCCGTGAATTAATTATTTTTACTGGAATAAAAACAATATGAGTATTATTCGTTCTATACATTATTAATTCACTTTCTGATTAATATTATTTAATTCGTGGAAACGTTCTAAAATTGCCTTAAAGCGTCTTGACTCAGTTGGACGATGTATTTGTAATTCGTTCGCAATTTGGGAATGACTATTGCCGGATAACGATAGTTTTATAATCTTTTTATCGATTGTATCCTTACAACTTTTTAAGATTAATCTATAAAAATTGATCAAAAATTTAGCACTGTTAAAATCGTTTGTTTCAGTTGTGTTTAATTTCATAGCTGATTCTAATAATTCAGGGGTTCCAGTGTAAACAGTGTCAAAATTTCTTACATCATATTCAAGTAATTTATTTTCACGTTTACCGTTTACCCGTTTACGGCTGAATTTTTTATTTGTGTATTGCATCCAAATATCAAAACTCTGAAAGAGGGCTTTCTCTTTTGAATAATTAATACATTCGCCCTTCATTCTTGATTCGATATAAGATAACTTCATATCTTGTAATAAATCGTCTTGAAAATAATGAGTGGTTCTATATCTGTAAATATACCATTTAAAAAAGCCCTCTAATATTTCAATCTCTCTTATTACGTTTGGAGTCTCAAGTTTATCCAGTTCGATTAATTCAGGGTTCACAGTATATTTATTTTTCAATGGAAATTTACCGCCGTTGTTTACAACTATTTTCTTTTTGCCTTTTGAATTTCCAACTGAATTTAAAACTCTGGTTCCAAGTTCATTATTTATGATGTTTATATCATTATTTGGAGTTACCAAATTATCAAATATTTTTTTGAGTTCATTTAATTCTGGTTCTACATATTTAAGTTTAATATGTTTTTTTACTTTTTTGCCGGTACTTTTTACACTTGGCAATTTTGAATTTTCTTCAATTAATTTATCCAAATTGCCGAGGTTACCCGCTTTGAATTCACTATCATTTATTACGCTACTGTAATTAATGCCGGTAGTTTGATTTAGTTGATTTTCGTTTAAATGCATGTTTTTATTCCTTTTATTAGTTTATTGTTTATCTCCGCTTGTCGGAGTGCTGAAATATATAGCTTTTCTGAGAGTCTAAACAATATCAAAACACTAAAAATTGACTGTATATATAGGTATATAGGGAAAATTGATCAATTATGACTATTTTCAAATAAATAAAAATAATTTGTTACAGAATGCCGGTTTGTCCATATAATGTAAGTGAGACTTGAAATTAATTAAGTTTTAAATGATCATTTTTTTTTATTCATTTTTTGAATATTAAAATTTGAAAGTTTAAAATTTGATATATCTTTAAGTTTTGAATAATATCAATTATGGTAAAATTCAACCTATATAATTGAGAATAGTATATATATAATTTATTATATATATACCTATCTTTATGAATTCCGTATTAATCATTTTCACGGGATAATTGTAAGAAAAATGTAGAACCATCTATATAGCGATATGCTAATATACATGTGAATGTAATATAGGATATTGGGTATATATTGGGTAATCTATTCCGCAATATTGGGAGTAAAATCTAAGCTGTGAACGACACCTCAAGATTTTCCCTGATTAGAGTAGATGAACGGGTTTTAGAATTTTCCCAAGTAAAAAGGATACTGACCTGCAATAACCAAACTTGCCACGTAGGTCTAAGAACAATGGTGCAGATAGGTTTGTTTCTAAATCTGAATGAACACTTCTTGAGGAAATTCCGCCTCTTTTTGAAAGTCATTTAATTGATAACGGTGAACTGTTCCTTAAAAAATCCGGCGTGGAACGTCCCTCGGGTTAGTACCTTGTGAACGGTTTTAAAACTATAGGGTTTTATGGGAATGAAAGTAATTCATAAACAACCGTTTAATTAGAACTGGTAAGTCTTTTTAATCGTAGCTTTTTCTAAAATCGACATCCAAATAAATCCATTTGGATTAATTACAGCAAATTTTTTGTTCACCATTGAACGGTAAACTGAAAAATTCAGACATAAATAACTAATACTTATTTCCTGAACATTCAGTGAACTCCGTCCGGTTGAACGAATTATGGTTGGGGTGTCGGTTTGGAAATTGATTTTATCGGTATTTACAAAGTCCTGTAAATATTCAGTGAATAACCTGAACTTTCCGATATTACCAAAGGCATCTTTTAAGCCCGATTGATTTATCTTAGGATATTTCAGTCGGGCTTTTTTTGATGAAAGCCGTTTTTTTTTATTTTTTTTATTAATTAAATATTAGTGAACGGCAGAACGAAATTTTCCGAATAAAATGAGAGGTATTTATGAACTCGAAAGAATTCGTAATAAATCTGAACGGTAAAATTCCGGCATTATTGATAGTGGATAGATCAAAAACCCGTAGGGGTTGGGTCGCTAAAATCCAAAATAGTAATAAGGACTTTGCCAACAGTTACCACTTCAAAGTGGTTTTTGCTGATGCCGTACCGAAAAAACTTATGAAAGTCAAAAAGCTGTATAAACAGGTTTTTAATTTAAATAATGCGGTACAAAATCAACTTGAACGGATCGCCATAAAGACCCTGATTAGTAATACAATCGGGTCAAATTATGCAAACATCCACATAAACAGACATGGGAAATTTTCATGGCTGATGGGGAGCGTGAAATCCTCCGAGTGGAATAAGGCTCTGGCGGTTGCGTCATGATGTTTTATTCTGTTTACTCTTATCAAATAACACATGAACGGAAATCCAAAAAATTCCCAGTTTCTACGGGGAAAACGCCGGATTTAGTTAAATTCGTCCTTATGTTAGTTCTGATTATTGCCTTTGTGGTGATTGGAGTTAATTGCTGATGGATTATGATGATGCATGTGAATATACACCAACAAGATCAGAAATAGAGCGTGAAATCAAAGCGCACGGGTCTGATCCAAAAGATTTTTTTGATGACACAGGTAATAAAACCGAGTACACAGGACAAGACGTTCTGAACTGGCTCGGGTATTAAACGGGTATATTATGAAAACCAAATTGATTCATGCACCTTATTCAGATACAATTCGGCAAATGCCGGAGAACTACCTGATTGCCTACCGAAAAAACAGGCGGTGGCGGTGTGATCCTGATCTTGCCTGTAAC
>Ga0233440_1000209_pt1 | contig 75832 bp, 55 predicted proteins | sample SI_123_September_5_FD_182791 | JGI IMG/M metagenome (GOLD analysis project Ga0233440, IMG submission 182791) | Seawater microbial communities from Saanich Inlet, British Columbia, Canada - SI_123_September2016_120_MG | ecosystem: Environmental > Aquatic > Marine > Inlet | place: Canada: British... | reverse complement strand
TTAGAATCATCCATTCCTTGGAATCCCCCACTTTAACTTTTATGCGGATTACTCCGCAACATATTTCTCATTCATAATTTGATTGTGACTTACGAAACGAAGTAAAAATTCTTAACAAAATAAAATATTAAAAAGGAGTAAACATGAATTACTCAAGAAAAAAATCACAACCCATATTTGATCGCGCATTAGATGTACTAGAAAAAGGTGTTAGTTCTAATTTTAGATATCTTGGCGATAAAGAAACGCCAGTCATTGCAAGAGGAAAGGGTGCCCGAATTTGGGATGCAGATGACAATGAATTTATTGATTATCGATTAGGTTGGGGGCCAATCAATTTAGGTCATGCCGATGACCGAGTGAATCAAGCCGTCACAGAAGCGATTCAAGATGGAATAACATTTGCTGCAACGACGCCTTTAGAAGTTGATGTGGCTGAATTAATTAAAAAGATGGTTCCTGATATGGAGAAATTAAGATTCACAAATACAGGTACAGAAGCAACGATGCATGCGCTTCGAACCGCGCGAGGGTTTACCAATAAGGAAAAATTTATAAAATTTGAAGGGCAATACCACGGTGCTCATGATTATGTGTTATTTAGTACAGCATCTTCTTCAATCGGTGGTATGGGATCAAGAAGATCTCCAATTCCAGTTCAAGTTGGCTCTGGTATTCCAGATAAAATAAGGGATTATGTTTACTGTTTACCATTTAATGATTTTGATGCAGTAGAACGATGTGTAAAAGATCATCATAATGAAATTGCCACTATTATGGTCGAACCATGCCTAGGAAATATTGCTGGAATTGAACCACAAGATGGATTTTTAGCACACCTGAGAAAATTATGCGATGATTATAATATGGTTTTGATATTTGATGAAGTGAAGACTGGGTTCCGATTATCAAATGGTGGAGCAAGAGATACCTATGGTGTGATTCCTCATATCTCTACTTATGCCAAAAGCTTAGGCAATGGATTTCCTGTTGCAGCTTTTGGTGGATCTGCGGACGTAATGAGTGTTATTGGCGGAGGAAGTGTAACCCATGCTGGTACTTTTGGTGCCAATGCTGTGAGTATGGCTGCAGCAAAAGCAGTATTAACTATACTAGATGAAACACCCGTTTTAGAAAAACTTGCAGAACGGGGAAAACGATTAAAAAATGGTTTAGATAAAGTGCTCACAGAAGCTGGTTTACCTCATCAAATGTCGGGGCATCCAAATCTTCAAGGGTTTTTAATTACAGAAAAAGAAGTGAAAGAAGTTAGAGATTTAGTTCATCATGATGATGATATGTACGAAGCAATTTGTATCAATATGTATAATCGAGGAGTTTGGATGGAAGATGATGCTCGAGAACCTTGGTTCATTTGTGAAGCGCATACAGAAGAGATTATTGATGAAACTTTAAATAAGTTTGAAGAATCCGTTAAAGAAGCTATTGCTTGATTTATGATTACTGATGTTTTTTGGTCTGAGCAGTTATCACCAAAATCAGGTCTTCCTATTAGTGAGCAATTACCATCATCAGTTGATGTTGCAATAGTAGGAAGTGGATATACAGGTCTATCGTGTGCAAGAGTATTGGCGAATGCCGGTATGTCTGTTGCTGTATTAGACCAAAACTCCATTGGGTCGGGTGCCAGTTCAAGAAATGGAGGTATGGCAACTCCAGGACTTAAACAGGATATCTTCAAAATTAAAAAAGTGTATGGGATGAAATATGCTCAAGAATTTTGGAAATCTTCGGTAGATGCAATTGATTTAATTGACGCTATTATTAAAGAAGATAAAATTGAGTGTGATTGGGAAAGAAATGGCCATTGCTCTTTAGCATTTAAACAATCTCATTTTGATGGATTTTCAGAATATGCTGATTGGCTAGAAAAAGAAATGGGACACAATAAATTAATTGTTCCTAAAGGAAAAATAAGAGAAGAAATAGGGACTGATTCTTATTATGGTGGCCTATCTGATGAATTAAGTGGAGGGTTACAGCCAGCAAAATATGTTCATGGTCTAGCTAAGGCAGTTGCAGATCGTGGAGTTGTGTTATGCGAACATACAAGAGTTGATGCTGTAATTGAGAATAATGGGGCCTTTATCCTTAAAACCAAAAAAGGTGATTTAGCTACAAAAAAAGTTGTAATTGCAACCAATGGTTATACTGATTTAATGGTTCCCGGTCTTAAACCAAAGGTGTTTTCCGTAGGCAGCTATATTCTTGTGAGTGAACCTTTACCTCTAGATTTGCAAAATAAGTTAAGTCCAAAAAGACGTATGTTTTATGATTCAAAATGGTTTATAAACTATTTTCGCCTAACATCTGATGGTCGCATGCTTTGGGGTGGTAGGAATGATTTGAGTACCAATTTGGATTTAGATGAAAGCGCAGCAATTTTAAAAGATGAAGTTTGTACAATCTTTCCTGAACTGCATGATTATAATTTCACACATTCTTGGACAGGGAAACTCGGAATTACATTTGATTTGATGCCACATATTGGGGAAATAAATGGAATTCATTATGCTTTAGGATATGGAGGCCATGGATTATCTATTGCAACTTATCTTGGAACAGAATTAGGGTTGCTGATGACGGGTCAAAAAGATAGAAGCCCTTATCAAGAAATTTCTCATCAAACGATGTTTTTTTATAGAAAAAATCCATGGTTTCTCCCATTTGCTGCAAAGTATTTTCGCTTTTTAGATTGGATATCTTAGCCCATGCATGAGCTAGCAACAATTGATTATATAATTATTGGCATATACTTAGCGGGTATGGTAAGCGTTGGTCTTTGGTTCGCAAAGAAACACACTGATTTTGAAGATTTCTTTCTAGCAGGTCGGTCTCTCACAACACCACTATTAATTACAACTCTTATATCTACTTATTATGGAATTGACGTTTTATTTGGTGATTCCCAATTGGGCTTTACCAATGGAGTTGTGGCTTGGTTTGGTTATGCACGTCCGACATATGCTTTCTTTTTAATTGCAGCATTTTTACTGGCCCATCGTTTGCGAGAAGATGATTTCAAAAGTCTTCCTGATATCTTGGATAAATATTATGGGAAAAAGACTCGGTATGTGGGTGCGGTCACTTCCTTTATTTATTCGCTCCCGGCATTATCTCTTTATGGGTTTGGGATGTTAGGTGACGTTATTTTAGGTTGGGAGCCTATTGTGGGTATGTTAATTCTAGGTGGAATTGCTTTAGTTTATACCCTGACGGGTGGGTTTTGGGCAGTGGCTCTTACGGATTCAATCCAATTTGTTCTTATGTGTGTTATATTGGCCTTAGCATTTCCCTATGCTATGAAATTAATTGGTGGTTTTGATGCCATGATTGAAGTTTTGGAACCTAGTTATTTTGATACAATGGGTGATATGTCTATTTGGTTGATAATTATTTATGCTTCCACTGGACTTTCAATTTTGGTGGATCCCACATTTTACCAGCGAATCTTTGCCGCAAAATCTTATAAGAACGTTAGGAATGCGTTGGTAATAGGGATTTTTATTTGGGGGTCTTATGATTGGATAATAACCATTTTGGCCATGGCTGCAAAAGTAGCTGTTATTCAAGGAACCTTACCTATGGATGTTCCACCAGATGCTGCACTATTAAAAGTAATGGTGGCCGCACTTCCTGCAGGTGCACTTGGATTATTTATGGCAGGAGTTTTATCCACGGAAATGTCCACTTTAGATTCGTATTGTTTGGTTGCAGGTGGTAACGTGGCATATGATATTTACAAACCAGCATTTAAACCAGAAGCCACTGATCAAGAATTAATTAAAACAACTCGCCAAGGAATCTTATTGTCGTGGGTTTTAGGGTTTATCATGGCTATATCATTCGATCAAATGTTGGGTCTATGGGTGTTTATGGCATCGATTTTAATTTCGAGTGTGATGGTGCCCATTCTATTGGGAATGTATGTTCCTAAATTTCGAAAGCCATTGGCTGGTTTTTTAAGTGCAGGATTAGGGTTAGGCTCTACAGTTATACTAAATATTTATATTATGACAAATGGTGTTTTTGATGTAGAAGAGGAAACCTATATTATTCAATGGTTTGGAATTGATTTTATTCAGGAATTTATAATGTACATTACGGTCCCAATTTCATTAATTGGTTTTTTTGTGGGTGTAATATTTGATAAAGGAGACCCACATGAGTAATTGGGAAATATTCACTTGGATAACTGTTGTTATTCTTGGATTGGGATCAGTCGTAGTTTTTATATTATTTTTAAAAGATATAAAAGAAATATTGAAAAAATTTAATAAGGAAGAAAAGTGAAGATACAAAATTATATTAATAATAAATGGGTACATGCAAACTCAGGTAAAACATTTGAAGTTGAAAATCCATTTACTGAAGAAGTAATTGCAAAAGTACCAGCTAGTGATGAAACTGATATAAATCATGCAGTTGATGCAGCTAAAAATGCTTTTGTAGAGTGGTGCCAACTAACGGTTGGAGAGCGAAAAGAGTATATGCGGACACTGGCGAATAAATCACGAGATCATGCGGAAGAAATTGCAAAAACAATTTCTTCTGAAATGGGAAAACCCTTTGCCGAGGCAATTTCTGAGCTTGAAGAAGTGGCTGATTATTTAGAATATTATAGTGAATTGGCTCGAGATCATGCTGGACGAATTGTCGCTCCAGTAGATCAAAATACCATGTCATTGGTTCGTTTTGAACCGTATGGAGTTGTTGGATGTATTATTCCATGGAATTATCCAATGTCACTCATGGGGTGGAAATTGGCGCCTGCTTTGGCTGCCGGAAATACAATTATTATGAAGCCATCTGAAGTTTCATCTCTTTCTATTTTACACTGGATTGAATTGGTCGGAAGTGATATACCACCAGGTGTAATAAATGTAGTAACTGGTTTGGGAAGTGAAGCGGGTGAAGCATTGGTCAAACATCCTGATGTACCCATTATTACTTTTACGGGTTCAGTTGGAACTGGAAAACGAATTGCACAGTTGGCTGCAGATAATTTGAAAAAAACATCTCTAGAATTAGGTGGAAAAGACCCTATGATTATTTGTGATGATGCAGATATCGAAGTTGCTGCAAAAGGAGCGGCTTGGGGTGGATTCGTTAATGCAGGGCAAGTTTGTACATCAGTTGAACGAGTTTATGTCTTTGATAATATAGCCGATAAATTTACAGAAGCGTTAATTGAAGAAACTAAAAAAGTAAAATTGGGGGATCCATTTGCTGAAGGAACAGACGTGGGTCCCATGTCATCCAAAGTGCAGTTTTCAAATACCATTAATAAAGTAAACCTTGCCAAAAAAGAAGGAGCTCGAGTATTGACAGGCGGAAAAAAAATGGCTCAATTTGAAAAAGGGTATTTTTATGAACCTACCATAATTGATCAAGTAACACCTAATATGGAAATTATTTTAGAAGAAGCATTCAGCCCTGTTATTCCTATTCAAAAAGTAAAGTCTATTGAAGAAGCAGTCACTATGGCAAATGCAACAAAATATGGTTTAGGATGTACAATTTTCACTCGAGATATTGAACGAGCGCTTACAGCTGCAGATAAAATTCAGGCTGGAACTTTTTGTATTAATAGCCCATTAATGGAAAATATGGCTGCACCTTTTGGGGGAATGAAACAATCGGGAATTGGTCGAGAGCATGGAATCGAAGGACTTGATGAATTTCGTCAAGCAAAACATATATTTATTGATTATGATCATTCTCATAAAGAGTGGTGGTATGGGCATAATAAATAAAAATTATTCTACTCCAATATCCTCATTCCATATTTCGGGATTGGCTTGGATATAATCTCCTAACATTTTGATACATTCTTTTGAATTAAGATCAAATACTTCAACTCCGAAATCATTTAACCATTCAATTCCACCCGAAAAATTCACAGATTCTCCTACGATAACTTTTTGAATATTGAATTGCCGAATCAATCCGCTACAATACCAGCATGGAGCTAATGTAGTTACCATGATAATTTTAGAATAAGACTTTTGTCTCCCAGCATTTCTGAATGCATCTGTTTCACCATGAAGAGAAGGATCGCCATTTTGAATTCGTCGATTTCGCCCTTGACCGAGCAAGGTTCCATTTTCAAGAAAAAGTGCAGCTCCAATAGGAATACCGCCTTCTTTTAATCCAATTTTTGCTTCTTGGATTGCAATTTCTAACATATATTTGTATTGAGAAAATTTGGCTGATTTCATTTCAATTGTATGTTTAACTTTTCATGTAGATTATTGAGCACAAAATATATTCAAAACTAAGAAGAAGAGCAAACAAACGCTCATTGTTTTGAGCTGAACTATGTTAAAATAGTTAATAGATTTTTATATTAAAAGGATTATATGATAAAACAAAAAATGTCTTTGTTGTATGGAATTGATGATACGCCCCCAATGGGTGAAATGATTATATTAGGGTTTCAGCATTATCTTACCATGTTTGGGTCTACAGTTGCAATTCCTCTTTTATTAGCGCCTGCATTGGGAATAACAAATCCAGTCGAAAAGGGATGGCTAATAGCCACCATGTTTTTTGTCAGTGGAATAACAACACTGTTGCAAACCACTTTTGGAAATCGCTTACCTATCGTACAAGGAGGTACTTTCTCTTTTTTAGCACCTACATTTGCCATTTGTAGTATGGCAGCATTAGCTAATTCGGGCTGGGAAGTTCGTATGCAACATGTTCAAGGAGCAATTATTGCTGGATCTCTTTTTGAAATCATAGTTGGAAGAACCGGAATGGTGGGCCGTCTCTTAAGATTTGTTGGTCCCATAACAATTGCACCGACCATTGCTTTAATTGGTTTATCTCTATTCAAATTTGGCGCGCCCGAAGCTGGGCGGTATTGGCCTATTGGTGGTTTAACAATTTTTCTTATAATATTATTCAGTCAATATCTTCGTAGCAAACATCGTACGTTTGAACTCTATCCTATACTTTTGGCAATTTTAACAGCGTGGGGTATTTCAGCACTATTTACGTTTTTAGGGTATTTCCCTGGAGGGCATCCTGCTCACACAAGTTTGGCGAATCTAAATAATGCATCTTGGTTTAGAATTCCAACTCCATTTCAGTGGGGATTTCCCCAATTTGGACCTGCGGCAATCATTGGAATGTTGGCAGGTTATATTGCATCCATGGTAGAATCTATTGGCGATTATTATGCTTGTGCTCGACTTTCCGGTGCCCCGACGCCTGACAAGAACACCATAAATAAAGGAATAACATTTGAAGGGTTAGGTTGTTTAATTGCGGGAATATTTGGTACAGGGAATGGAACGACTTCTTATAGTGAAAACATTGGAGCCATCGGCTTAACTCGCGTTGGATCTCGAAGAGTTGTTCAGGCTGGAGCCGTGATAATGATTTTATTAGGAACCGTGTCTAAATTTGGTGCATTATTTACTACTATACCTCAACCTATTGTGGGTGGAATGTATTGTGCAATGTTTGGAATGATTACGGCTATTGGTTTATCTAATCTGCAATTTGTTGACCTTAATTCTACGCGAAATTTATTTATTCTTGGATTTGCTTTTTTTATGGGATTATCAATTCCGGAATATTTTGTTCAACATCCGATTCAATTAGACCCCGTTTGGTTAGGGAATATTTTAAACACACTTGGAAGTACAGGGATGGCAGTGGGCGCATTTTCAGCATTGATATTGGATAATACAATTCCTGGGACCGACGAAGAAAGAGGTTTAAATGCTTGAGGAAATAGCGTTGAAAGTGCATGAAATATTTAATGAGTTGTAAAAAAGGAATAAAACTATGTCTGTACTAATCAAAAATGGCCGCGTCATTACCGCAGTTGATGACTATTTAGCTGATGTTTTTATAGAAAATGAAACTATAACCCTTATTGGTAAGAAACTTGAAATGGAAGCCGATAATATTATTGATGCTTCGGGAAAATATTTGTTTCCAGGTGGATTAGATCCACACACACATTTGGACATGCCTTTTGGTGGAACCACATCAGCCGATGATTTTGAAACCGGAACTCGCGCAGCTGCTCATGGAGGAACCACAACATTAATTGATTTTGCAATTCAATCTAAAGGTCATTCAACCTTAGAAGCGTTGGATACATGGCATGCCAAAGCAGATGGCAAAACAGCGATAGATTATGGGTTTCATATGATTGTAACTGATTTAGAAGATAATCGCGTTCATGAAATGAAAATGTTAGCGGATGCTGGAGTGACATCATATAAATTATTTATGGCTTACCCGGGTGTTTTATATGTAGATGACGGCACCATTTATCGTGCGATGAAAAAAGCAGGCGAAGATGGAACCGTTGTTTGTATGCATGCGGAAAATGGTATTGTGATTGATGAAATTGTAAAACAAGCAGTAGCTGATGGAAAAACAGCTCCAAAATATCACGCCATTACACGTCCAACTCGCATGGAAGCAGAAGGAGTGCATCGTGCGATTTCCATTGCAGAAGTTGCAAATGTTCCAATCTACATTGTTCATTTGTCGTCGTCAGATGCTTTAGAACAAGTGATGCTTGCTCGTAATCGAGGGGTTCATGCTTTTGCTGAGACATGTCCGCAGTATTTATTTTTAGATGATTCATATTATGATAAAGAAGGATTTGAAGGTGCCAAATATGTAATGACGCCTGCACTTCGAGAAAAGTGGAATCAGGATGAATTATGGAAAGGGTTGAAGTTCGGTGATCTTCAATCCATTGCTACTGATCATTGTCCCTTTTGTTTTAAAGATCAAAAAGTATTAGGTATTGATGATTTTTCTAAAATACCAAATGGGGCTCCTGGTGTCGAAAATCGCATGAGTCTCGTATTTAATGGCGGTGTCAAATCTGGGCGGATTTCATTAAATAAATTTGTTGAATTAACATCAACTGCCGCAGCAAAAACATTTGGACTTTTCCCTAAAAAAGGTACGATTGCTGTTGGAAGTGATGCGGATATTGTTGTTTTTGATCCAAATCGAACAGAAACAATTAGTGTAAATAATACATGTACACACCATATGAATGTAGATTACAATACTTATGAAGGATTCGAAGTAACGGGGTTTACTGAAACAGTTCTATCTCGTGGTAAAATTATTATTAAAAATTGTGAGTACATAGGAAAGAAAGGTGATGGTCACTTTTTAAAACGTGGGCTTTATGGCGGTATGAAATAAATAAAAATTAGGAGATTACGAATGTCACGAAATATTAAATCTGGATTAATCCAAATGAGTCTTCCTATGACAGAAGGAGAAGGCACGATTACAGAAATAATGGATGCAATGGTTCAAAAGCATATTCCAATGATTGAAGATGCAGGGAAACAAGGTGTTCAAATTTTATGTTTACAAGAAATTTTCAATACACCCTATTTTTGTCCTGGACAAGATAATGCATGGTATGCTTCTGCAGAAGCAGTTCCAGGGCCAACAACTGATCTTATGCAAGAATATGCAAAAAAATATAACATGGTCATTATTGTCCCTATTTATGAAAGAGAGCAGGCTGGCGTATTTTATAATACGGCAGCGGTGATTGATGCAGATGGAAAATATTTGGGGAAATATCGAAAGAACCATATCCCGCATACATCTGGCTTTTGGGAAAAGTATTTTTTCAAACCCGGCAATTTAGGATACCCTGTTTTCGAAACAAAATATGCAAAAGTTGGAGTGTACATTTGCTATGATCGCCATTTTCCGGATGGAGCAAGATGTCTCGGGTTGAATGGTGCAGAAATTGTTTATAATCCGTCCGCAACCGTTGCTGGACTAAGTGAATATTTGTGGAAATTAGAACAACCAGCTCATGCAGCAGCTAACGGGTATTTTATGGGTTGCATCAACCGAGTTGGAACAGAAAAACCGTGGAATTTAGGTGAGTTTTATGGGACATCGTACTTTGTGAATCCACGAGGTCAGATTATTGCTGAGGCGTCAAGAGATCAAGATGAATTATTAGTCTCGGAATTTGATTTGGATATGATTGATGAAGTACGTTCGACTTGGCAGTTTTTTCGTGATCGTCGCCCAGAAACTTATGATAAGTTAGTTGAACTTTAATAAAAACAATACAAAGAGAAAATTATGGCAGATTTAAGCATAGAAGTAAACGGTGTAAAATTTCCAAATCCATTTGTGATTGGGTCTGGACCTCCAAGCACAAATTCAAAAACCATTATTAAAGCATTTGACAATGGGTGGGGAGGTGTTTCTGCAAAAACAGTCAGTCTGACTGAGACTCCAGTTATAAATGTTGCACCACGATATGGAAAGTTAAAAACACCAAATGGTGAAATTATAGGTTTTGAGAATATTGAGTTAATATCTGATAGAACGTTGGAAGTATGGTTGGATGAATTCAAGATGATAAAAGATGCTCACCCTGATAAAGTATTGATTTCTTCGATAATGGAAAAATACAATAAAGATTCATGGCAAGAATTAGTGGGAAGAATAGTTGAAACGGGTGTGGATATGTTTGAATTAAACTTTTCATGTCCACATGGTCACCCGGAAGAAGGTATGGGAGCGGCTATGGGGCAGAACCCAGATATGGTTAAAGAAGTTACAGGTTGGGTTGCCGAGGTTACAGACTTGCCAATATGGGCTAAGATGACACCCGATATTTTAGATATTACTAAACCAGCAATAGCGGCGATGGACGGAGGTGCCCATGGTATTGCAGCAATCAATACAATCCCATCCATTTTAAATGTTGATCTTGAAACGTTGGCTCCTATGCCTACTGTAGAAGGTTATTCAACGCCAGGAGGGTATTCCTATTATGCAGTGAAACCCATTGCGTTACGTATGGTGTCCCAATTAGGAATCGGAGTTCCGGATGCAGAAATATCAGGTATCGGTGGTGTTATCAGTAGCCGTGAAGCGATTGAATTTATCCTACTGGGAAGTTCTACTGTTCAGGTTTGTACAGGGGTAATGTTGCAGGGCTACGAAATGGTGAACGAAATGTGTGATGGTTTATCAAATTTTATGGAGAAACATGGTTTTAAAACCGTACGTGAAATCGTTGGCCATTCATTACAATATCTTACAACACATCATGATTTAGCGGAAAAACGACTCGCAAAAAAAGCGAATGCATTTGGAGCAAATCGTGATAATAATTGGACTGGTGATATTAAGAAGGAAACAGATGACCTAGTCAGTAAATAAGTTTTTATATTTAACTCATTGTTACAAAAAATAAATTTTAAATAAAAGGGGAAATATGTCTACAAATCTTGAACATCTCTGGATGCCATTTTCAGCAAATCGTGGATTTAAAGCAGAACCGCGATTAATGAATGAAGCGAAAGGGATGTATTATAAAAAACTTGATGGCACAAAAGTCTTAGATGGTACAGCAGGGTTATGGTGTTGTAATGCCGGTCATGGAAATGATAAAATAGTAAAAGCAATTCAAGATCAAGCAGGTAAATTAGATTTTGCACCGTCATTTCAAATGGGACATCCTTTAGCATTTGAAGCAGCAGAAAAGCTCCTAGAGCTAGCGCCTAACAATGATTTTCAATATGCTTTTTTTACAAATTCAGGATCAGAAGCAGTAGATACTGCATTGAAAATTGCTTTGGGGTACCAGCAACATAGAGGTAACACTGACAAAACTATTTTAGTTGGCCGAGAACGTGCTTATCACGGGGTAGGTTTTGGTGGCATTTCTGTGGGTGGGTTGCCTATGAATAAAAAACATTTTCCTCTTTTAGAAAATGTAGATCATATTTGCTCTACTCATAATTTAGAGAAAAATGCTTTTAGTAAAGGCCAACCAGAATGGGGAAAGGAATTGGCAGATGATTTATTACGAGTCATTGAAAAACATGGTGCTGACAAAATTGCAGCATTTATCACTGAACCCTTGGCTGGTTCAACTGGTGTTTTAGTTCCGCCAAAAGGGTATTTGGAACGAGTTAGAGACATATGCACAAAACATGATATACTATTAATATTTGATGAAGTGATTACAGGTTTTGGTCGATTGGGTACTCCTTTTGCTGCTCAATATTTTAATGTTGAGCCTGATTTAATTACCTGTGCAAAAGGATTAACAAGTGGTACAATTCCAATGGGTGCAGTTTTAGTGAAAAAGGAAATATATGATGCGTATCAAGATGGAGATGCCAAAGCAATTGATTTGTTCCATGGATATACTTACTCTGCGCATCCAATGGCATCAGCAGCTTTAATTGCATCATTGGAGGTCTATACAGACGATGGCTTATTTGAGCAAGCTTCCATAATGTCGTCCTATTGGGAAGATGCGCTACATTCGCTTAAAGGAACCGATCATATTATTGATATTAGGAATTTAGGATTAGTGGCTGGCATAGAAATGGAATCAAGAGAAGGAAAGCCCGGTTCTCGAGGATATGATGTATTTACAGATGGATTTCATAACCATAATTTATTGTTGAGAATAACAGGGGATACACTTGCTTTATCTCCACCGCTTATTGCGAAAAAGGAACATATTGATCAAATAGTGGAAATATTGAAAAACATAATTCCTAAGCATTAGATATTAAAGTATTTCTGGGAAAAGTTTCTTTCTAGAAATTATCATTATATTGAGCATCAAGAAAAAAATGAATCATAAAAACTATATTAACAATCAATGGGTGGATGCGGTGGAAGGTAAAACTTTCGAAGTGGAAAACCCATTTACCCAAGAAATGATTGCACGAGTTCCTTATAGCTCTGCTACAGATGTAGATAATGCAGTTGTAGCTGCAAAAAATGCATGGAAAAGTTGGAAAATATTAGGCTCATTAGACATGAGAGATTTACTGAGGGAAGTGGCTGTTAAAAGTAGAATTAATGATCATGAAATCGCAAAAATCATCTCCCATGAAAGTGGTAAACCACTCATTGAGTGTTTAGATGAAATCGAATGGATTGCTTCAATTTTCGAATATTATTCCGAATTGGGGAGAGATCAACGAGGGCGAGTTGTTGCTCCCGTTACCCCCAAATCTATGAGCGTCGTTGTGAAAGAAGCATATGGTGTTGTGGGGTGCATTGTTCCTTGGAATTACCCACTTCTTCTTATGGCGTGGAAAGTTGCTCCAGCTTTAGCAGCAGGAAATACTGTTGTAGTAAAGCCATCAGAAATCACGCCTCTTTCCATTATACGATGGTTGGAAGTTGCTTGTGATCATTTGCCTAAAGGAATTCTCAATATGATAACAGGGTTTGGTGACGTTGGCGCTTCGTTGGTAGAACATCCAGATACACGCGTTATTGCCTTCACAGGATCTGTCGAAACGGGAAAAAAGATAGCAATGATGGCTGCATCGCAACTTAAAAAAACTAGTTTAGAATTAGGTGGAAATGATCCAATTATTATTTGTGATGATGTGGATATTCAAATTGCAGCAAGAGGAACAGCTTGGGGTGGCCTTTTGAATGGCGGTCAGGTTTGTACATCCTTGGAAAGAGTTTTTGTAATGGAAACCATTGCAAATGATTTTATAGAAGCTGTTGTAGAAGAAGCAAAAAAAGTTCGATTAGGAAATCCAATGGATGGGCAAACTGATATGGGTCCCTTGGTATCAAGGATGCAATTAGAGAAAACAGAAGGAAAAGTTTCTCGAGCAAAATTAGAGGGCGCACGGTTATTATGTGGCGGTGATCGACCAAGTGAGTTTGAAAAAGGTTATTTTTATAATCCAACCGTATTTGATCAAATCACAAGTGAAATGGAAATGATGAATGTTGAAACATTTGGTCCTATTATTCCAATTCAAAAAGTTAAAAATTTAAGAGAAGCCATCGAATTAGCAAATAACTCTCAATATGGATTAGGATGCAGTATTTATACCAATGATTTGGAAAAAGCGATGACGGCTGCTCATGATATAAAAGCAGGGTCATTTTGGATTAATGATCCTTTAACAGATAATGAGGCTGCACCATTTGGTGGAATGAAAATGTCGGGTGGTGGTCGTGAATTGGGGATTGAAGGCTTGGATGAATTTCGAGAGTCCAAACATATATTAATTGATTACAAAATTCGAGAAAAAGATTATTGGTTCCCTTATGATTTAGATCAAGGAAGAAAAACTTAGACTAATAGATGTTAATTTTTTATAACTATTTTTTATCTTTTTTATGCAAAAAAAGATATCTGATGAAATTTACAAATAACAATTAAAATAAAGAGAAAATACGATGAATAAAATTATGTTTCAAAATTATGGTACCCAATCAAACTGGGTGAATGGGAAATATCACCCATCATATTCTAAAAAAACAATTTCGATAATATCACCTTATTTTGGCAAAGAGATTGCAACAATTCCTGAATCTAATTTTGCTGATTTGGATTTTGCCGTTAAAAATGCACAAGCAGCATTTCCGGCATGGTCAGGGTTAAATATTCGAGATAGGGCTGAAGTTATGTTTAATCTTAAATCCATTATAGAAAACAATCTAGATGAAATGGCTGAACTAATTGCTTTAGATAATGGTAAAACCGTTGCAGATGCAAAAGGAAGCATTCTTCGAGGGAAAGAAGTCGTGGAATTTGCCACGTCTTTGCCCAGTATGTTACGCGGGGATTCTTCACCCGTTGGGTCTGGAATAACATGTACTATGACTCAAGAACCTTTGGGTGTAGTGGCAGGAATAACACCTTTCAATTTTCCTGCAATGGTTCCGCTTTGGATGATTCCATTGGCAATCACAACTGGGAATTGTTTTATTTTGAAGCCATCAGAGCAAACACCTTTATCAACTTTTAAATTGGCTGAATACTTAAAAGAAGCTGGTCTCCCAGATGGCGTTTTCAATATTGTGAATGGTGCCCGGGAAGTGGTGGAAGGAATTTGCGATCACCCGGATATTAAGGCCGTGGCTTTTGTAGGATCATCGACAGTGGCAAAAATCGTTTATGCTAGATCCGCAGCAAACGGTAAACGAGCCATCTGCTTGGGTGGGGCAAAAAACCACATGATTGTTGTTCCCGATGCGGATCAAGATTCTACCGCAAAAGGATTACTTGCCAGTTCCATGGGTAGTGCAGGGCAAAGATGCATGGCCGCAAGTGTAGCGGTTGGAGTTGCAAATATTGACCCTATTATTGATCAATTGGTGGAGGAAGCCCGGAATTATAAATTGGGTGTGGATATGGGAACCATCGTGAGTAAAGCTGCTTTAGATCGCATCACTAATTATATTGATGAAGCAGAAAAAATGGGTGCCAAAATTCTAATAGATGGACGAAATGCAACTCCACCTGAAGGCTATGAAAATGGATATTGGCTTGGGGCAACTATTTTAGATCATGTCGAGCCGGATTGGCCAAGTGCTACGGATGAAATATTTGGACCCGTTTTATCAATTATAAGAAAAGATAATTTGGAAGATGCTATGCAGGTGGAAAATGGGAATCAATACGGAAATGCAGCAGCGGTCTTTACCACATCTGGTCAGGTTGCCAAAACCATTTCAGAATCGGCTTCTGCTGGGATGATTGGAATTAATATTGGTGTTCCCGTTCCAAGGGAACCCTACAGCTTTGGAGGGTGGAATGAATCCAAATATGGCCATGGTGATATTACTGGGAAAAGTGGAGTAGATTTTTGGACCAATTTGAAAAAAGTCACTGCCCGATGGCCCGAATCAACCGAAGCGTGGAAAAAGTATTTTTAGGGAGACCGATAAACCGACTATTCTAGGTTAAATCCAAAGTTTAATAAAAATTCAACATCGCTTTTGATTACTGTGCAATAATAGCGTTCACCTGTAGGACAAATACAAGCAGCGCAAACAGCATTATATATCCATTTACTATAGGAGTCGTACATTTTAACCCCGACGGATTTATAGTAATCTGTAAATATTTTTAAGCGACCATCTTCGGTTGATGGATATTCGTCATACTCGTGTGTTTCTAACCAGGTGACATCCCACTCGTTACTTAAACATTGAGTAGGGTCAATAAATACTGATATTTTATCTTGGTTTGGCTCGCAGGATAAAAATATAATAGTCAAATAGAATATTGATAATAATTGTTTTATCACTTTATTTATGAAAAGCTTTTACTGATTGGTCAAATTTGATCCGCAATTAGAACAAAATTTAGAATTATCCGTTTGGTTAGCATCTCCACACACAATACATTCCTTTTTGTTAGATTGTTCGGATGGGAAATTTAATTCACTGGTAATAATGCCAGTGGGAACTGCAATGATGCTATATCCGATAATCATAATGAGTGCAGCGATACTTTGCCCAAGGTTTGTCATGGGAGAAATATCACCATAACCCACAGTGGTGAGGGTTACAATCGCCCAATAGATACTCCGGGGAATACTGGTGAATCCAGCAGCTTCGCCTTCAATGAGATACATGACAGATCCAAGAATAATTACTATATTCATGACAGAAAAAAGAAAAACAAATATTTTTCGGCGACTGGCAAACATAGCTTTCATAAGGTGATCTGCTTCACCCATGAATTGAACCAATTTTAATACTCGAAAAACGCGCAATACTCTTAATACACGAATGACTGTTAATACTTCTGTACCAGGTAAAAATAAACTTAAATAAGTTGGAATGAGTGCTAAAAGATCAATAATACCAAAAAAACTGAATATGTAACTGGTGGGCCGGCGGATACAATAAATTCGTAAAAGATATTCAAGGGTGAATAAGACTGTAAATACCCACTCGGCATCATTAAATATTTCACCATATTTTTGGTTATATTCAGTAACGCTATCTAAAAGAACCATAAGGATACTTAGAAAAATGGTTACAATTAGAACAACGTCAAAAAGTTTGCCACCTCGGGTGTCAGTTCCGAAGATTACAACCTTTATTCTATCTTTAATTGCGCTCATGAATGGAATAATGTAGTCATTTTTTCATTATTTTTTTTATAAAATTATTTTTTTAATTAAACCAAACACCCATCCCGCGTTTTCTTAATTCTTGCCCTAACATTTTTTCAATTTCCTCTGCATCCTTACGAGTTGGGACTGGATTGTATTTTTCAAATAAATCAGGCCGAAGGTTTAATCCGAATTGTTTTGCGTATTTATTAGATTTATATCCTTCCTTGTGTTGTTCAAAACGGATTTCAGGTTTTCTTGATGATTGTCCGACATATACACATCCATTGCCCTTTATGTATTTTGGGTTTTTGGCTCTGAACTTTTTTAGGTCGGCCACAGTTGGGTCGAGTTCAATTACATAGACATAGTAAGATTTCATTCAAAAAACTTAAAAATAATTCACTTTAATAGTTGCGATTAATTTTCATTTAAAGTTATAATTGCTAGCCTCTTTTTGGCGAATTATTTCGAATTGAAAGATGAAAGAAAAAGAGGATGACAAATGAAATAAAGTTGATTTTCAACTTTTCAAAAAGGCTTCGGGTTGGCGCTAGAAGCCTTTTTTCATATATAAAATTAACTTAAATTTCAGTGCTTTTTGAAAATGGGGGCGATCGGTATCGACGGGATATGAGACATGTCGGACTGCACGCGGAGGATGATAGTCACCTCCTTAAATATCTGTCAATACCTATATATGCCGATTACGGCTACATGGCTGCAGCTTAGACTGTAGTTCGTTCCGGGCTGAATGCGTCTGTGGTTTAACCCAAGGAACGTCACTTACATAGGCTAGTCCCGAGAATGCTTGCGGCTTCGGGATGAAATTTAGCAGGCTGGTTCTTCTGGCTTTTTGTCGCTGATATAAAGAAGAATAAGATTCCAATCGGACGACTAAGCATGTAGACGTCTTGCATCACTCTATTTTGGACGGGAGTTCGATTCTCCCCGCCTCCACAATCTCAATATGCAGTTATTGCGTGTATTATGCTTTGATAATGCCTAATACAGATAAAATAAAATATACAATAAAGAAATATTTCATATATCGTACCCTAATATTCGAATTAAAGAAAATTAATATATTATTACAGAACTGGTAGAAACAACAAATTACGAGTTTATCTTAATAGTATGAAGATGAGTAAATTAAGCTATGATAAAACGAATCATACCATTACTATTCTTGTTTGTCTCGGGATATACTCAAACGGGGACTTATGCAAACTTTCAGGTGAACGTTTTTAATAATCCATATCCAGCCAATATGTTTATCCATACCATGGGCGCACAATCGAAATATATGGCAATTATTGATTCTACGCTTAATCCTTCCTGGTTTATTAATAGTGGCGAATTAGGTCTGGACTTTAAAGTTAATCATAATCAGCTTTCTTACTTTAAAAGGATAGATCAATCATGGATTTTATTAAATGAATATATGGTTGAGATAGATACTTTAAAATGTATCGGAGGGTATAATGCAGATTACCATGATATGCAGGTTTTGAGTGATGGTGGGTATTTTCTTCAGGCATATGATTCAATATTGGTAGATATGAGTACGATTGTCACTAATGGGAGTCCGAATGCTACAATTCATTTATTAATTATTCAGGAGTTTGATATTAATCATAATCTAATATTTGAGTGGAATGCATGGAACCATTTAAATATTTCCGATTATACCAATTTAAATTTGACGTCAAATAATATTACTTGGATGCATGGAAATAGTATAGAAGTTGATTTCGATGAAAATATAATTATTTCCAATAGAAGGAGTAGTGAAATCATCAAAATTGATAGAATCACAGGTGAAGTAATTTGGTTTCTTGGAGGTCCAAATAATGAATTTTTATTTTTAAACGATTCACTTAATGGATTTAGAAAACAACATGATGTCAGACGAATTGAGAATGGAAATATTACCCTTTTTGATAATGGGAATACTCATGACACTCCTCTTTCAAGAGCATTAGAGTATGAAATTGACGAAGATGAAAAAGTTGTCAATCTTATTTGGGATTTTGTACAGCCGGATGGATATGTTGCTTTAGCCATGGGAAGTGTTCAGCGTTTACCAAATAATAATACACTTATTAATTGGGGAACATTAAATAATCGTGGTGCAATTATTACTGAAGTTGATTATGAAAAAAACATTGTTCTTGATATTCAATTTTCTCAGGGGAATAAGTGTTATAAAGTAAGAAAAAATACATGGGATTTTGCTACAAATCTCCTTCCGGGCGATACGAATTTGGATAACCAAATTAATATTTATGATTTAAACTACATTGTAGATTATATTTTATTTGATCAATCAGATTCGGACGTTTTTCATTTATTTAGGTTCGATGTTAATCGTGATGGAATAATTAATTCAAGTGATATTGATTTTCTTGCAAACCAGATTCTTGTGAACTGATTAATAGAGTTATATTAAAAACTAGTTTGGAAAAAAACCGTAGGTGTAATCCCAAACATGCTTACATCTGTCATAGAAATTTCGGGTGTATAAGGGTTTATCCGTTTATGGCTAATGTTGTTTCTATTATATAAATTATAAATTGAAAATCCTGCTCGAATATTAATGATGGGTAATGCCCATGATCGAGACACACTAATATCTAGATGATGAATGGGATCAATTCGAGATTTATTTTGTTCGGCTGAAATCACAATTTGATGATTAATAGCATAAATATTTTCGGAATCAGTATAAACTTGTCCTGAAGAATAGATCCAGTTCGCAGTTAATTCCCAAGACCCAATTTGAGTCATCATTACTGATTTAAATTCCTGAGTTTTATCATGATCACTCAAAAAGGGAATACCATCATTTATACCGGGGAAGGTGTATAAGGTTTTGTTTCGTTGATAAGAAAACCATCCTGTAATTCGCCCGTTTTGTTTTCTAAATAATAGTTCTATACCGGTGGACTTTCCATTTCCGTAGTGGAGAAAAAGATTATCGGAATCTTGCCGATGATTTAAAGAAGTTGTTGGACTATAAGCTTCAAGAAATTGAACTAAATCATCCATTGATCTATAATAATATTCTCCAGTAATACTATAATCTTTCAAGTCTATATTTAAACCAAAATGAGTATTTAATGAAGAAATATTTGGAATCATATTAGTTGACAGCACCCACATACCTTGGGTTCCGCGTGTATTTTGATTTCCAATAAGTCGATGAAGGAATTGGTAATGTTTTCCAATAGATGTTTCTAAAGTAATGTTTGAAAATAATTTATTAACCACAGATATTCTAGGCGCAGAATAAAAACCATTTCGCTCAGAAAAATACGATACCCTTAAACCTGATTGAATTTCCCAATTGGGATTAGGAGACCATTTATCTTGTAAATAAAAAGAATGTAAAAACCCATTTTGTTCTTGAGAAGAATTTTTTTCGGTCGATCCATCTGATTTAATGTCAATAAATTTTATTTTATAAAATGTTTCGTCGAAACCAGTTCCGATTTTGTGATTTTTAATTCCGATATATCGATGATGAAATTTTATAGACTTGTCATGAAAATTGTTATTTTCTAAAATAGTTCCAGTTTCCATTTGAGTTTTATTTACTTCAGCGAAATTTTTAGAATCATATGAGCTTGAATAGGTATAGTTAGAGAAAATAATTTGAGTATTTGATTCGAAATTCCAATGGGACGTTAGATTCAAACTCATTCCATTGCTTTTCCACTCAGTAATCCCTTTTGTGTAGGTTGTATCATATCCTAATAAAGTTGAGAAGCCATAAAAATCACGTTCCTCTATAATTGAATCTAATCCAGTAGTTTGTGTTAAAGTAATTCGATGATTGGGCGAAGCGATTAATGATATATGATTTGTCATATCTACATAAGAAAATCGGGGAGTATAGAATGATTTTTGTGATGGATTGTCAGCGCTTTCTCCAATAAGATTAAAATTATCATCTCCTGTAACAAAGTCTTGGATGGATTTATGAAGTTTTGTTTGATAGTTAATTGCGGTAGAACTTCTTAAGTTGAAAATCCAACTTCCTCTGTTAAAAAGAGGTAACTCACCCGAAATTCCCTGGCTCATAAGGTTTCCATAAATTGACCCATGCGGTTTAAGAGTGTTCCCATATCGACTTGTAAGTTCAATTACGCTAGATATTCGCCCACCATATTGTGCTGGAAAACCACCTTTATAAACTTGGATATCTTTGATTGCGTTTGCATTAATCCCACTTATAAACCCAAATAAATGTTCTGTGTGATAAAGAGGCATTCCATCGAGAAGGATCAGGTTTTGATCTGGTGTCCCTCCGCGAATATATAATCCCGATGACCCACCCAAGCCTAGTTGGATACCAGGTAGCAATTGTAATGCTCTAAAAATATCAATTTCACCTAAATTAGGTAATGTAGAAATATGTCGAGGGGAAAAGGAAATTTGTCCGGGAGAATTTGATCGATCCATAAATTCTCGAGTAACACCAGTTATTGAAACGGTTTCTGTCGAAAGTACCTTTGGCGAAATAAATATTTCTTGAAATATTGATTCATTCTTTGGGAATAGAAGCGGACGTTTTTCAGTTTCATATCCAATATAAGAAATGGTAAGCGTACAAACTCGAGTTGAAATATTCGTGATTGAAAATGTACCATCATTCCTAGAAATATCACCAATCATTAATTTAGGTATGAATACATTTGCAAATGGAACGGGCTCACCTGTCTCTTTATCCATTATTCTGCCTGTTGTAAAAAAACGAAACGGTGAGACAGAATTAAAAATAGTAAACTGGTTTCCTGTTTGTTTCCAATCCAAATCTGAAGTTGTTAAAATCGAAACTATAGCTTCTAACTGTGTACAGGAACTACATTCTGCTGATATGATGGGATTTGAAATGTTATCAGTGAAAACAATAGACACACCATGATGATTGATTAATTCTTTAAGTGCAGATTTTAGATGAATCTGGTTAAAGTTGAAATCTATTAAATCTGGAATTGTAGCAGAAAAAGCAGGACTTGAATATAAAAGTCCTGCTAATAAAAATTTATAGAGGGGAAATTGTTTAGTTAATCGTACAAATGTCACCATCAAATTTAAACTCATGTTGAGTCAAAAATGAAATAGTGCTCAATACTGTATTTAAATCTTGTGTATCAATAACACCGGTGACAGAAAGGTCAAATAAATCGGGATTTGTAAATTTAAAGATAATCCCAAAAGTCCGCTCAATCTCTCCACAAACAACGGATAAAGGCGTTTTGTTGAAAACGAGTTTTTTATTCATCCAGTCTGGATAGTTCCTATAGGACACTTTTTGTAAACTAGTTTTATCGAATTCTGAATCAATATTAAGCATTTGTCCTTTAGTGAGAGTGACAGATTCAGTATCATTGGAAACAGTTACAACGCCTGAATTAACGCCAACTTCAAATCCATCTTTTCTCGCACGAACATTAAATGTAGTTCCTAGTACAGTAACTTTGCCCCGATTTGTATGAATTGTAAATGGGATGTTCCCTTTTTGAACATCAAAATACGCTTCACCCACGAGTGTGAGTGATCGATGAATTGAATTAAAATCTTTTTTATATTTTATTTGGCTACCAGCATTTAAGGTGACCTTTGAGCCATCTGGTAAATCCATCGTATGGAAATCAGTTGCTTCAGTTACAACAGTATTTGTCGTTATGGAATCATATGCAATCGGGAGTGCAATAATTAATGCTAGCCCAAATGCGATAGCATAAGAAAGTTTTGGTTTTAAAATAGTCCAAATGGTATGATTAACAGGAGAATTCTTTTCTTGCTCAAGTTTAATATCCATATCAGATATATCTATTTGCTGAGATAAGCGCATCCATGCTTCATCTTTATTAGGTGTAGGTGGCAGGTCAATCTGAGCACTGCGTTCCCAAATAAGTTTTTCTATAGTGTCTAATTTCTTCATTATTTAATTTTCTGTGTATTCAAGTCAAGTTTGTCACTGTATTAAAAGAACGTCAAATCTCACCAAAATACTCACAAATAATTTTTTAAATTTTTCTTTAAAACCTTGAGTGCTCGATAAATTTGATTCTCAACTGTTCTAACACTTAAGTCCAATAATTCAGCGATTTCAGGATTCGTTTTACCTTCTATACGGCTTAGGATAAAAATACTCCTACACTTATCGGGCAATTGATCATTCACAATACTTTGAATTTCTTCTTGAAGTATATTTGCTTGGTTTATTAATTCGGGGTCATCGAAATGGGATTTTCCATATTCAGGAATTAATTCTTCATGTCTGTATCGAACTTCCATATGACGAAAATGGTCATAACATAAATTTGTGCTGATTCGAGCAATTAGTGAAAAAAATGATTTATTGGGTTGGAGATTTTTACGGGTTTTCCAAATACGGAGAAATGTTTCTTGAGTGATATCATCGGCAAGATCTGCATCTTTTATACGGTAAATAACAAACCGATATAATGTATCATAAAAATTAGAAAAAAGTTGTTGGAACGCACTTTTGTCCGAATTTTTAACCTGTTGTAGAAGAAGTTGTTCCTGTTCTCTCATAGTAAAAAGGGTATGAATTTAACGGGACTTCCTTGTGATAAATAGGATTTGTTGTTATATAACCTCATTAATTCATCAGCCACGAAGGTCGCCAAGTTTCACGAAGAAAAAAGATAAAATGTTGACAAAAATAAAATTACAAAGTATGGATACATCATTCATTGTATCTCCTTTGTTATCAGTCTTTTGTGTTTTTTGTGTGCTTGCATCCCGTGTTTTTTGTGGGGCATTTTGTGGCGAATAATCCAGGATAAAACAATAAATCATGTTTCTGTAGATTGAATAGTTCCATTTTTTTCAATTTTCTTGTAGTTTTCGATTAATCATATCAAATAAATGAACCATTCTAATAATATAAATTCAACATTTGAATCTCAGCGAAAAGCAATAGGACCTATTCCTATTAAAGTACGCTTGCAGCAATTAGTAAAATTAGAAGAATGGATTCAATCCCATCATCAAGAAATTGTTGATTCACATTTTCAAGATTTAGGGAAACCAAAACCTGAAGTTGATTTAGCTGAAGTTTGGTATGTTATGTCAGAAATAAAACTGGCTCGAAAAAAATTACATCAGTGGATGAGTCCAAAAAGAAAAGGTGTATCAACAATTACACTTATGACGGCTCAATCCTGGGTACATCTTGAACCTAAAGGAGTGGTTCTTATTATTTCACCCTGGAATTTCCCGTTCAATTTGACTGTGGGGCCATTGGTTTCAGCGTTGGCAGCTGGAAACCGTGTAATTATCAAGCCATCTGAAATGACTCCAAATGTAAGTGCCTTGATTGAACAAATGATTTCTGACCTATTTGAACCGGATTTTGTATCTGTGTTTATAGGTAATTCAGAGGTTGCGCAATCATTGCTTGAATTACCATTTAATCACATTTTTTTTACAGGAAGCCCTGCAGTTGGGAAAATTGTTATGCGGGCAGCAGCAAACTATTTATCGTCAATCACACTTGAATTAGGAGGCAAATCTCCAACAATTATTGATGAAACAGCTCACTTAGATATGACTGTTAAAAAATTAACTTGGGGTAAATGTCTAAATGCAGGCCAGTCTTGTATAGCCCCAGATTATATATTAATTCATCATAGTGTAAAAGATGCATTTATTGAAAAAATGTCTCATCGATTAAATGAAGTTTTTGGGTCAACAATGGAAAAGAAAATTTCATCTCCTGATTTTGGTCGAATCGTGAATTCTCATCATTGGAATCGCATTAACTCATTACTTGAAGATGCAATTGATGAAGGCGCTACCCTTGCGCATGGTGGTGGAAAAAATGAAGAAAATAAATTTTTTGAACCAAGTTTACTTGATAATGTAACGTCAGATATGAAAATTATGAATGAAGAAATATTTGGTCCATTATTACCAATCATTTCTTTTGAATCTATTGAAGATTGTTTAGCTATAATTAATACGAGACCTAAACCGTTAGCACTTTATATGTTTTCGAATTCAAAAAAGAATATTGAAAATGTGATTCAACATACATCGTCCGGAGGAATGGTTATCAATGAAGTTAATTCCCACTTTTCTAATTTAGAGCTTCCATTTGGAGGTGTCAATACAAGTGGGTTTGGTAAAACGCATGGCTATGAAGGATTTCTATCGTTTTCAAATGAAAGAGCAATGTTGAAAAACGGAAGATTGAGCATGATAAGTTTAGTATTCCCGCCCTATACAAACTGGACAAAAAAAATAATACGTTTTATTACTAGATACCTATAATTATAGATGAAAATTCTTTTGATATTTCCAAAAATATTTTGGAAAACTTTTTGAACTGTCAGACTGACAAATCCAAAATACAGAACTAAATTTAGGGATATGCTAAAACATACATTTAGTCGTTTGTTTATCGTCGGAGGAGTTCTTTCATTTGCGCTACTCATATCGGGTTGTTCTATGATTAGAGGTCCATTGTATCCTGATGTCATTTATAATAACAGGCAACCTTTAATTTCTGTTACTTATGAGTATGGAGAGATTGAAGTTCAATTGCCTCTAGCTTATCCTGGTGGCGTCCCTGATATTATATCATTTCAAGTTTATGCTCAAGGCGACACATTAAACCCAATTATCTCTATTTTACAAGAGTCACCACATGTGTTTGTTGTATATCTTCCACAAGGAGTTTTGGATATACATTCTAAATCAAACCTTATAAAAATTATACCACAAGATACAAATTTTGAGTCTGTAAGTGTTCGTTTTCAAGGGATTCGGTTTGGCAAAATTCAATTACCACCTAAAGTAATTCGTATGAAACAATTAATAGTTTCAGGAACTGTATTTTTAAATAAAAATGGTAGAAATTTAGTTGGGGTAGATGTTTCATTACAGAACTTTGATAATGAGATTAAAAAAATAAAAACCAATGAAGCAGGATTTTATCAACTCGCGATCCCGGGAGAATATAAATATGCTAAACATGTCAGATTGGTTGCTGGAAATAATTTAATTTTCAAACCACATAAACAAAAGTTGGATTTTTCTCAATCTTTTAAATTAATTGAAAATGTAGGTGTTGGGCCAAGTGGAGATTTAGTTGACCCGCTTTATTTAACAAATAAAGATAATGTTCATTTTCGAGAAAAACCGGATATTGGTTCGAAAACTATTTTTCTATTAGAAAAAGGTGAGGCTGTTTCAGTCAAGCGAGTTACTCCGGGAGAATATAATGGATCAATTGAAGTTGAGCTTAATAATAAGAAAAAGGTAGAAATTGAAGGATGGGTTTATCGATCGGATGTATTTCTACTTGATTTAAATAATATATTTAAAAAAGGAGGTGATAATGATACAGAATTATAAATCGCTTGTATTCATACTATTACTTCCTGTCTATTTAAATGGACAAGTAAAATTGAGCGTAAATACAATTCCAAAGAAAGTTAAAGTTTTATTGGATGGTATCCTTATGGGGGAATCACCTATAAAAAATGAGAGAATCTCTCCCGGTGTCCATAAATTTGAAATTAATAAGAAAGGATATGCGCCTTTAGTTTATGACATAATAGTAAACCCTTCGCAGGCAGTTCATCTTGATTTCTTCCTGAATCCAATTTATCAAATAAAATTTAAAACAGAAGAAGTTGGATTGGTCTTTGAATTGAATGGGACTCAACAATGGGATAATAAATTTATTCGATTAAATATTGAAGCTGGAGACCATCTCCTTCGAGTGTTCAAATTAGGGGAAATCGTTGATGAACAGACCATTCATGTCGATGAACCCAAAAAGTTTAATTATTATTTAAAAAAATCTCTTTCCGAAGATTAAAAAATGAAAAATCAGTTTGCATTTTTTTTAATCTTATCTCTGAGTATTTTACTTGGAAATGATTTTAGACCTACATTTTTAGTCTTAAATCATTTTGACCGTTCTTTGTCCAATGTTGATTCAACAATGGTTAATACCTTTTCCAATTCAATTTTTGAATTTGATTCTACCTTTCATGTCCTCTTTGAAAATATTGATGAATATGAGAACCCTGCTTCGAGTTATATGGTAACAATTAGAGATTTGGGTGAAAAGCATAATGTGGATTATATTTTGTATAACCGAATTAAACACGATAAAAATCGATTTACTTTGGATGGGCAATTATTTAACACAAGATCTGGAGGCTTAATCCACAGACGTAAAGTTGATTTAATTAATTATTTAAATGGACAAATAAATGAATTAAACATGTGGATTGGAAATGTTGCTGGAATTTTAGATAATGAATGGCAATTGAATAGGGAATCCATCATGTTTTCAGACCCCGAAGATATTGAATTAAAAAAAACACCCCTGGGCGCAGCAATGCGAAGTTTGGTTGCACCTGGATGGGGGCAATCATATTCAGGAAAGAAAATTTCTTCAAAAGTATGGGCAGGGACAGAATCAACTCTGAGTTTGGCTATATTGTTTAGTTATTTAAAATATGATGAAGCTGCAAAAAGTTTTTTGAAAAATTTAAATTTGTATGGAAGTAGTGATGATGTTCAAAAAGTTACTGGTTTTCGAACTCAGGCTGAAATCGATTGGGAAAAACATAAAAAATATAGTGAACTAGCTATCGCATTTGCAGGAGCAACCGGAACAGGATGGGTTGCAAATAGTATTCATGCATGGATTATTGGTCCTCGACCTTATAAGAATATCTATCAAAAATGGGAATCACAAAAACCAAATACAGCAGGATAAGAAGTGAAAACCCTGTATGGACTTATTATAGTTTTTCTAGGTGTTGGATCTTGTACCATTTACGATAAGGAATTTGATAATCCTGTTGATTTTATAGCTAATAATGAAAAGGGAATTGGTGCTCCAACTCTTACTTTTTATCCTTTAACTCAGACAAAAGCATCCACAGAAACTGTAATAGTAGAATCCTTTATAGTTTTCAATCCGGACTCAATGAAATCTTTTGCCGGTGTCCATTTACAATTAGATTTTCCACAATCATTTTTAAGTTTTGATACTATCACTCCCGGACTTTTTATTACGGATACGAGTCAGGCCACACCTTTATTTACTTATACTTTTGATGGAACAAATACAGTTGATATTTATACTTACTTTTTAGATACAATTGAAACTGATTTATTAGGATCGGGACATTTAGCAAATATTATTTTTAGTCCGTTAGGGGTTGGTACTGATAGTGTATTATATAATTTAAGCGCTTGCGAAATGATAGATTATTATGATAATGTAGTTGAATTAAAGGGTGTCCGTGGCGCTGAGATTATTATCCAATGATGAAAATGTTTCGGATTTTCTTATTCTCATTTTTTATCACTCTTAGTTTTGGAGAACAGCTATATTTTGAAAATTTCAATGTAGGTTCCTGGCCAGCTGGATATACATTTGAAGGAAATTGGCAGGTAAATAGTAGTTGGGAGGGAAACAATTCTCCTCCGGCTGCTGTTTATAATTGGAGCCCTCAACAATCTAATTACGAACATCATATGGTTACTTCACCAATCAATGTAGGTGATAACGAATCAGTTTATGTAGAATTTTATTTTGCATTAGATTTTTATGCTCAAGGGCAATTAACCGGCTTAAAAATCTCTTATGACGGCGGTGCGGGTTGGGTTGATGTTTTAAATTATAGTATTGGTCCAGGTCTAGAAATTCAAGATAATCCTTGGACAAGTATTGAATCTTTCACTGCTGATGTTGTGGAAGGAAGTGATTTAAAAATTAGATGGACATCTTATGGTGTTGACTCTTGGGCCATTGATGGTTGGATCGTAGATGATATCAAGGTTTTATCACTCCCTAAATTAACTTCGGTCACAATAGAATCAGCAAATGAAGACCCTGCAACAGCATCCACAGGTACTAATAATTGGTTGAATTTCACATCTAATTCAGCATTATCGGGTACGCCTTATGTGCAAATCAACGGTACTGCATGTAATATTGATAATCTTGGTGGAAATAATTGGGTCGCTTATTATACTGTCTTAGATACAGATCCAGATGGGCCTCTTCAATTTACAATTAATTTTACAGATGCAGATGGATTGGATGGCAGCACGGTTAAGGAGACGACAAATGGGTCATCAGTTATTGTTGATAATTCTGACCCACCAAGATTTACTGTGGGAACAGTTACAAGTTTAGGTGGAAATGTTTACAATGAAATTTGGAATACTACAAATACTGAAATTGAATTGCTTGTAAATGTTCCGCAGGATTCTGCTGTGACTAGTTTTAATTATACGGCATCTAATAGTATTCTTTTTGATGGTGTGAATGATGAAATTTCTATTCCCAGCCAGGCAACCTATCAATTTACAAATACTCTAACGATTGAAGCTTGGGTAAAACCAGCATCAACTCCTTCAGATTATGATGGTTTTTTAAGCTACGCTATGGATGCTTCCCCAAATATAGCAGGTTTTGGTTTCTCATTTTATTTAACTGGATGGCGATTTTTTCTTAAAACATCAGCAAATACTATTAACTACAGCGGTATGGTTGAGGCTCAAATGCCCGTGGGACAATGGACACATATGGCAACAACTTATGATGGATCAATGATTCGGATGTATCGTAATGGGTCTAAAGTTGATTCCCTTGCAACAACAGGAAATGTAGAATGGGCTGGGGCGCCAGCAGAAATGGTATTTGGAAATTTCCCCCAAAATGGAGCTCCCCATTTTTTTAATGGTCAATTGGATGATATCCGATTATGGAATGTCGTGAGAACAAAACAGGAGATTAAAGCATCAAGTGAAATAATGCTTAATGGGGATGAAGCTGGCTTGGTCGGGTATTGGCAAATGGATGAAAGTTCAGGTTCTATTATAGCCGATCTTACTGCAACAGGAAATTCAGGGAATATAAATGGAGCAGTATTTGTTATTCAGGATTCTCCCATTGATTTGATTACACCCGTTTATGATACTGGTGTGATTGTAGGTTCTTCATTTCAATTGAGAGGGAGATTTAGTACAAATAATTTTGAAGGGATTGGATTAAATGATACAATCACTATTGCAAATTTTAATGCTGGCATAAAAAGTGTTTCCGTTACAAAAGAAGCTTTTGAATCTCTTGTAGGATTTTCTCATGGAGAAATAGCGCAGTTATCAGCAACTCTTTTTGACGTTGCAGGAAATTTTTCGTTAGGAGACACTAGTTCCACAAATACAGTAGTTGATATTATTGCCAATGCACCGGCACCGGTTTCTATTTCATCAAACAATACATTTTCTCATTTAGCAAAAACAGGTGATTTAGTCACAATTACAATGGTGTACGATGAAGATGTAGAAACACCAACTGTCACTGTTGATGGTAATAATGCAGATAATATATCTGATTTGGGTAGTGAACAATTTTCGTCTACTTATACCTTATCAGGAATCGAAACTGAAGGGAGTTTGAACTTCACTTTAACAACATCTGATTTTATGGAAAATCCAGGAAGTAGTTCAGGATCTACGGATGGAAGTACGGTTGTCTATGATCGCACAATTCCAGTGGTTACTCCTGTTACAATTGTTTCAAGCAATGCAGACCCATTATGGGCAAAATTAGGAGATACGGTTCGGTTTGATTTTAGTGGAAATGAAATATTATATGAGACTGATATTTCTTTAGCTACAACATCCTTGATATTATATGATACAACAAATGCAATTTATGATGGTTCGGCAGAATGTGTTGGCGGTGATATAGTAACTGATAATCTTAAATTATGGTTGGATGCGAATGATGTAGATGGTGATGGATCTAATGAGGGTTTGAATGAATCTACTTTAAATGGTGCTGATGTAACAATTTGGACCGATAAATCCGGGAATGCTGCAGATGTGATTGAAGTTGCAGGGCAAGGGTTACCAACGTTGGTTGAAAATCAATTTAACGGTCAATCAACACTGCAGTTTAATAAAAGTGAAGAAGATGTATTGATTCATGATTTAGGAATCAATAAATGGGTTGCATCAGAATTTTCATTATTTATTGTTTTTCAGCAAAACAATTCACCATCAAATTTTGATTCATTTTTTTCAAATGGTGATGTAAATAGTAATAATTATTTTCAAATAACTCACAAAACAAATAATGGTCATTTTAAGTTTTTAAGTGGGGGAGAAATTGATTTTGAACCTTGGGATAATGATTTAAAATTATATGGAGTTATTGCAAACGCGTCGGGAACATCTACGGTAGTTGATGGGCTTGTAACCAATACCGATAATAATGTAAATGGCAGAAGTTTTGATAAATATAAAATTAATCGTAATAGATTGGATTTTCAATATAACGATTCTTATATTTCTGAAATATTACTTTATGATCGAGAATTAACTTCTACAGAACTCACAAAAACATATAAATATCTTGGAAATAAATATGGCCAATCCTTTTCAAATGATACCACAATAGTATATACAAAAAAGATAATGGTAGCTACGGATCTGGAAGGGGAAATTGCTATTAATATTGACTATAATGATTGTGCTGGAAATTCAGGAACAACAATCGCAGAAACCACAAATGGTAGTTATGTAATTTTTGATATGACTGCGCCAAGTAGTTTTACAGTTGATACGGTAGCATCTATTGGAGGAAATAATATTGAAAATGCCTGGAATTCCACCAATACGGGATTAAATGTATTGGTGCCTGTAGAAAATGATACAACCTTAAAAAATGGTTGGATCCAAGTTTATGCTAAAATTGGAACCAATGCTTTTGAAAAATTAGATGCTACATTTTCCATATTAGATACAGATTTAAATACAAGTAAAATTCTAACTTTTACAGCTTCACAAATTGAAGCAATTACGGGATTTGCAGAAGAAGATACAATTACTTTTAAAGCAATTATGTCTGATAGGCCCGGGAATGAAACAGAAGGAAGCCAGAGTATTTTTCGACTGGTAATTGATCAAACTCCACCCACAGTTGTCAGTTCTCATATTGCATCTGATAATTCAGATTCAGCAAAAGGAAAAGTAGGCGATATGATAACGCTTACTTTTCAAACTGATGAAATAATTCAGGAACCCACATCTACAATATCAACTCAAACAGCAACTATTACAGATTTGGGTAGTTTTAATTGGTCTGGGGCTTATATGATGCAGGAAACAGATACTGAAGGTATAATCCCATTCACTGTTGATGCGCTTATGGATGCCCGGGGAAATCCTGCTAGTGGATTTACATCCACTTCAGATGCCAGCCAGGTAATCTTTGATCGTACAAAACCTGTTTTAAATCAAGTACAAGCCAACTCATGGAATACCTACAATTCGTCTTGGGCAAAAAGTGGTGATACTGGGCGGATTTATACAAATTCTAGTGAACATTTAATGTCGATTTCTGCGACAATTAATTCAACTGCGACGACTCTTCTCCAATACCAACCGTCAGAATATGATCTGAATTATTCTTTCACGGATGCTGATCCAGAAGGTCCTATTTCTTTTGAAATTGTGTATTCAGACTCTACAGGGAATTTGGGCGATACCGTAAAGGCGACAACAAATAATTCATTTATCATTTTTGATAAAACAGTTCCATCAAATTTTACGGTAGGAGATGTAACATCAACCGGTGGAAATGTAGTGGCTACTTTTTGGAATTCAACTAATACTGGTTTGGATGTGATTGTTCCTATAGAAAGTGATTCAACATTAGATAGTGGCCGTGTTCAAATTTGGGCGAAAGTGGGAGCGAATGTTTTTGAAATGTTGGGCGATTCGTCATTTATTCTTTCTTCAGAAGTAGGTGAAACAAAAACTTTATCTATTCCCGGAGTATCCGTTAGAGCAATCACGGGTTTTGCCGAAAATGATACAATTACAATAAAAGCAAAGGTGTTTGATATTCCAGGAAATGAAACTGATGGCGCTGAAAGTGTGACGCGTTTATTAATAGATGAAACTCCTCCCGCACTTGTGAGTGTTTCGTATGAATCCGATTTTTCGGATTCATCCTTGGCGACAGTGGGGCATATCATTTCATTGAGTTTTGAAACAGATGTGGAAATTCAAATTCCATCAGCTAGTATTTCTACTAGTTCAGCCAGCATTTCTGACTTGGGAAGTAATCGTTGGACAGCAATGTATACAATGCAAGAAAATGATTTAGAAGGTATTATCCCGTTTCAGATAGATACTTTGACGGATTCGAGAGGAAACCCTGTAGAAGGAGTTAGTACTACAACAGATGGCACTCAAGTAACATTTGACAAAACAAATCCTACATTAAATCCTGTTACAATTTTGTCTAATAATATAGATGCGGAGTGGGCAAAAGTAGGCGATACTGTCATGGTAAATTTTACTGCTGATGAACTTGTTTCATCTCAAGTCGTCTCGATTGTAGATCAATCAGCGAGTATTATAGATTTGGGTGGGCAAGCTTATACTGCAAAATACGAAATGACCAATTCAGATTCAGAAGGCGAAATTGTATTCAATATTATTGTAACAGATCGAGTAGAATTAGAAAATGATCCAGTAGTAGAAACGACTGATGGGAGTCTAGTAATTTTTGATAGAACTGTTCCAACATTACCGACCGTACATATTGAATCTAATAATGTAAGTAATAATTCCATTGCTATTGTAGGGGATATTATTACCCTTTCTTTTACACCAGATGAACCGTTAATCTTTGATTCTATTTTTGTAACAATTGCGGGTGAATCTGCAACATTTATTCAGGATGGTGATGGATATATTGCCACGCTTACTTTAGATGGTGATGAGCCAGGTGGTATATTTAGTTATACCATTGATTTCTTAGATAGAGCAGGGAATTCAGCTATTCAAGTCATATCTACAACTGATAATAGTTATGTTAATCATGATATCGTTCCTCCTGAAATATTAACAGTTTCAATTGCTTCAAATAATTTAGACTCAACTTGGGCGAAAGTTGGGGACACTGTTTTTGTAGATTTCACAGCCAATGAAGTATTAGATAATCTTGAAATTATTATTTCTGGTACATCGTCATTATATCAAGATGCGGGAGCGGCAAAATATCGTAGTTATCATATTATGAACCAAGCTGATAGTGAAGGGGAAATTACTTTTCAAATTTCTTATACGGATTTAGGGGGCGCTACAGGTCCAGATGCAGATACAACAACTAATAATTCGAAAGTTCGTTTTGATAAAACTTTACCCGAATTTTCGTTAGTCCGAATGGCAACAAATAATGTGTATGGTGACTCATTAGCCGGTATTGGTACAATTGATACATTGTTATTTACGATTAGCGAAACGTATCGTACACTAAATTTATCTCTCGCTGGAGCGGGAAAGTCACCTATAGGAGATGGGCTAAATTTAACAACGACACATACTTTTTCTGATTCAGATATAGAAGGATGGGTCTTATTTTCCATTTCAATGATAGATTCGGCTGGAAATGCTTCAGATACACTTACAACATCTCAGGATGGATCAATTGTTCGGTTTGATGGAACACCACCAACATTATCACCAGTTGTATTTTTTAGTTCTAATTTGCAAGACACAACATTATGCATTATTAGTGATTCATTATATTTGCAATTTACAGCTGCGGAAACATTGCGAACATCTACCATAACAATAGCTGGAAACTCACCCGACAGAACATTTTACTCAGAGGATAAATATCATGCAATTTATGGGATGGTCGGTACTGAGGTTGAGGGATTCATCCCATTTGTAATAAGTAATTTAATTGATTGGGTTGGAAATATTGGAGATTCAGTTAATATATCAACAAATGGAAGTGCCGTTTTATTTGATATGACACCACCTTCAGATTTTACTCTTGGGGATGTAACGGCAAAAAATGGAATTGAAGTTTTGGGATATTGGAATGCATCTAATCAATTTTTGGATCTTGTTATACCCATTGAAAATGATGAAACATTGCCTAATGGTGGAATTCAAATTCAAGCATCTTTTGATGGAAGTTTTAACACGTTTTCAGACACAATCGTTATTGATGAAGTTGATTTAGGAACAGATAAAACCATTTCAATTACAGAATTAGATTTTGAAATGATTACAGGATATACCGAAAATGGAAATGCTGTATTTAAGGCGGTACTTTGGGATAAAGCGGGTAATACAACTGTTGGAATTTCTAGTGAATCAATAATTCACATTGATGAAACTTTACCTGAATTACTTGTTGTAACCCAACACACCAATAATAGTATTGGCGATTCTCTTGGCAAAGTTGGCGATATAGACACATTAACTTATTCATCCAATGAAGGTTTAGATTCTATTGGTGTTAAAATCTTCAATCAAGATGCGGTTCAAGATGGGGCAAATCGGGATTGGACTTCAACTTACACTTTTCAAGAGTCTGATAGTGACGGATTGGTCTCATTTAATATTGTATTTGGTGATTCAGCAGGGAATATGGGTATCGAAGTGTTTACTACATCTGATGGTAGTACAATTCTCTTTGATGGAACAAATCCAAACTTAACATCTGTTTCTTTTTCATCGACCAATACTACAGATTCAGAATTAGCAATAATTGGAGACTCTCTTTTTCTTGATTTTATTTCAGATGAGAATTTATTAAATACGAGTGTATTAATTGCTGGTGTAGTTGCGGATACAACATTTGAAGATTTTGGAAGAACACCCTATCGTTCTTGGCGTATTTTGGACGGAACTGAAGATGAAGGTTTTATTACTTTTAATATTAGTTTTTCAGATCTTGTTGGGAATATTGGTGATACAATTGAAATTACAACAGATGGCTCAACTGTATTATTTGATGTAACTCCTCCAGCCGATTTTCAATTAGATACAGTTTATGTTACCGGAGGAACAGCTGTATTTGGATATTGGAATTCAACGAATGATTCAATTAGAATTAAAGTCCCGGTTGCTAGCGATGATGAATCTTTAATTGGAGGAATTTTCCAAGCTCAAGTTCAGTTTGAGAATGATTCTTATATAAATATTGGAGATGAAACTCTAATTGAAAATATTGATGGAACGGGCTTTTTATATCTCGGAATACCGAGGTCAGAGTTTATTTCCATAGATGGTTTTATGGACGGAATTAATGCAAAGTTCACTGCCATTGTGAAAGATAAAGCGGGGAATGAGACAGTTGGCTCTTCAGACAATACTACGTTTCATATTGATGAAACAAATCCTGAACTAACAGAAGTTCGGATCTATTCGGATAATGTTTTTGATACAACTTGGGCAACCATAAATAATACTGTAACACTTATCTTTAATTCATCTGAAGGATTGAATTCACCAACGACGCTGATAAGTTTAGATACATTAACCCCAACATCATCTATCAATGGAATGGAATGGAATACGAGCAAAAGTATTGTGGAAGGAGATCTTGAAGGTGAAATTTCGTTTAATATATCTTATCTTGATACAGCAGGGAATGATGGTAGTCCAATTTTAGTATCCACAAATGGCAGCCTTGTTAGAGTTGATTTAACAAATCCAAGTATATCAAATCTATTGGAAGGGTCTGAAAACGCAGATGTTGATTATTATAATCAGTCAGACTCAATTACATTATATTGGTCGCAAGAAGACAATAATTCCGGCATCCGAGATGCGTTTATAGCTTTAGGTTCAGATTCAAATATGACAGACATCATTGATTGGACAATGAAAAATGCAGACGGTTTAGGTGGATGGAATAATCTTTCACTTTCAAATGATGGAATATATTTTGGTGGAGCTTTTGTACGTGATTCAGCTGGAAATCATTCCGATACAATTTGGGGAAATAGTATTTATATTGATACTGAAATTCCAGATACAGGCTCAATTATTGACGGCTATTGGGTTATGGATTTAGATTATACTATTGATTCCACAAAGTTGAGTTATAGATGGAACGGTTTTACAGATAACACTGATATAGGGTATTTCCAAATTGCTATTGGAACAAATGGAAATGAGACAAATATTCTTGAGTTTACTCACTCAGATAGCACTGATAGTATGACTGTATTTGGTTTAGATCTTGTAAGAGATACACTTTATACTACTTATTTTAAAGCGATTGATTTAGCTGGAAACACGTCTTTTACTGTTAGTACTGATGGAATATATTTTGATAATAGTTTTCCAGTTATTAATAAAATAACGCCAGATTTAGCTTCCGATTCATTAGGCTTTTTATCAGTATTAGATAAGGACACTATAACCATAAAATTTAATCGACCTATCTATCAATATGAATTATCTGTCAATTCCAATGTGGATACAGGTTTTACATCCATGCATGAATATGGTGATTCTGTTATAACCGTTATTTGGTCAGATACACTTTCCAGTTACGATACAATTACAGTTATAGTTGATAGTGCAGTAGCATTTAATACATTATGGGTAACGGATACGTTTTACTTTTATAGCAAATTATGGGGAGATTTGAATAATGATTATGATATTACAATTGAGGATATTTTAGCATTTAATCAAATGTGGCCAGAAACAGATTTAGGACCGATTAACAATAATCCTCCTCATGTTCGACCTAAACCGGATGGCGAAGTGAATCTTACAGATTTATCAGCATTTGCTAAAATGTGGCATTGGCGATATTTTAATTTAGAATTTGATTCATTATCTGTTACAAGAATGACTGAAAATTTTGAAGTAAAAGCCCAAGGACGAAAAGCGACATTTTCGATTCCTGAAAATACAGCAATGGCGGAAATACTTATTGGAGAATCAAATTTAAATGTGATGTTATTTAATTTTGAAAAGCCAACCAATTCTTCTTTTATGTTTCATGCGATGGATACGGTCAGCGGTTTAAAACAATTCTCAATGGTTGATTATCGAGGGTTTGATTCTACGTTAACAATTTTCCTCCCAGAATCAGATGAAGAATATTTAAGAGCTCAGATTCAATTCAAATTCATGGATAAGGATGGGATAGTTTTATCAAAAGGATTTTCTACGATTGATATAGATATTCTTCCCGATAAATTTACCGTTTATGATAATTATCCGAATCCATTTAATCCTATAACGACAATTCGATACGATCTACCTGAATTACAAGATATAGATATTGTTATTTATGATTTGTTAGGTAGAGTAGTGACTCATGTGGAATTAGATAAAGTTCAAGCTGGCCGACATAATTTTACGTGGCGTGGAATAAATGATTATGGAAAACGAGTCAGTACCGGTATCTATTTTTTACAATTAACAGCTGGAAAAGACACCCGAATTCAAAAGATGCTTTTGTTAAAGTGATGATGAGACTAGGGGCGTTACAATGGTTATAATACCATTGATAACAAATTGTACAGCGATCACCATTAGCACCAATCCCATTAATCTTTGAATGATTCTCATGCCTGTATAGCCTATTGCTTTCATGATGAAATCGCCATTTCTTAAAATTAAATATACTAGAGATAGAACGAGAAGAATAGAAAGCCCAAGAGTCGCATAACTATATATTCCTGGAATTTGGCTAGATAATAACATTGAAGCCGTGATTGCACCAGGTCCTGCTATGAGTGGAATACCGATTGGACTTATAGAAATATCATCACTTTCTTGGGATTCTTCTTGCTCCATAGGCGTGGTTCGAGATCGACTCACTTTAGCTTCTAACATTTTTAATCCACTTCTAAAAAATAAAATTCCACCCATAATTTGGAATGCTTCAATGGTAATTCCAAAAAAATTGAATATGACAGAACCTAGAATCGAAAAAATGATTAAGGTTGAAAAAGCAGTCAATGATCCCTTCCAGGCGATATTGATTCTTTCTTGTTTTGAGAATCGCTCCGTCATTACAAGTAAGAGGGGCGATATTCCGATTGGGTTAATTAATGTAAATAGAGTTGTTAAACACAGAATAAAAAATTGCAGTTCTGTTTGAATAAATCCAATCATTACATTTTTTCAGGTGCGGAAAGTCCTAAAATATTTAGACCATTATTCATAATAATTTTAACCGAAGTAATCAATGCTAATCGAGAATTAGAAAGTGATTTATCGTCAGTAATCACATGGCATTGTCCATAGAACTTGTGAAATCGGCTTGCCAATTCTTGGAGAGTATTGGCAATGATTTGCGGTTCAAAGCTTTCGTATGCTAAATCCATAAACTCAGGGAATCTCACCATATATCTGAGAAGATTTAATTCTTCAGGATGCACTAAAAGAGATGAATCAAATTCAATTTCTAATTTCAGCCCTGATTCCTGACCATGTTTAATGATATTGCAGATTCTTGCATGAGCGTATTGAAGGTAAAAAATAGGGTTTTTATCAGATTGATCTGCTGCTAGTTCTAAATCAAAATCCAAATGTGTATTCATACTTCGCATAATAAAAAAGTATCGAACGACATCAATTCCAACTTGATCAACCAATTCATCCATGGTTACGAAATTAGCTTTTCGAGTGGACATTTTTACTTTTTCACCTCCTCGAAGTAAGGTGACAAATTGGTAAAGTAACACACGAATATGATCAGTATTTAATCCTAAAGATTTAAGTGCTAAAAGTACGTCTGGATAAGTGTCTGCATGATCAGCTCCGAATACATCAATTATAAGGTCAAAACCGCGATTTATTTTATCTCTATGGTAAGCCGTATCCGGCACACGATAGGTAGGTTCGCCTGTGCTTTTAATATATACACGGTCTTTCTCTTTCCCCAAAGCAGTGGTTTTAAACCAAGTTGCGCCTTCTTTTTCATAAATCAGATTCTTCTCTCTTAATTCTCCAAGGAACTTGTCAATTTCACCATTTTTATAAAATGATTTTTCATTTGTGAATTGGTCAAAATGAATTCCAAGACGAAGAAGACTTTTTTTAATATCTTCGAAGATTGATTCTTCCGCTTTTTGTTTAAAATTTGAATCATCAGATGGAAGTTTATCTCCCAACTTATCTAGAATGGATTGAGCAATATCTTTAATATAGCTACCTTGATATCCATCCTCAGGAAATTCAAATTCCTGACCTAAAATCTCTTTATATCGTGCTTCAACGGACTGCCCCAAAATTCTCATTTGTCGTCCAGCGTCGTTAAAATAATATTCACGTGTAACGTCAAATCCTTGCCACTCCAAAATACTTGAAACTGTATCTCCTAGAACAGCATTCCGTCCATGACCCACTGTAAGTGGACCGGTTGGATTCGCGCTAACAAATTCTACATTGGCTGTCTTACCTACGCCTTGAGTCCCTTTTCCATAGGACTCGCCTTTTTTCAATATTGATTCTACTTTGGATTGATAGAAAGATTTGGATATTTTAAAATTAATAAAACCAGGTGGAGTAAGTGTAATATCAGAAATATGATTTATTAAACTTACTTTTAATTCATCTGTAATTATTTGCCCTATCTCCATGGGAGACTTTTTCAAGTCCTTTGTAAGCAAAAGAGGAATATTCGAAGATAAATCTCCAAAGTTTGGATTATTCGGGGGAGTAAGAGAAAAAGTCTTCTCGGGGAATTCTAGAGAAGAAAGTGCTGAGTGTATAGCGTCAGCAATCTGCTGTTTTAGGCGTTTCATCGTTGAACTCATTTAACGGGGCATCAGCCCATAATTTTTCAATGTTATAATAGCCGCGGTCCTCTTTTCCAAAGACATGGACGACTACATCAAAATAATCTAATAGAACCCAATTTAAATTTTCATACCCTTCAAGATGAATTGGTTTATGCGCTGTACCTTTTCTAATATTATCTGTAATGGCTTTAACTTGGGGCTCAGAATCACCGGAGCAAATAACAAAAAAATCAGTAATAGATGAAAGTCCACGAACATCAATTGCAATTAAATCTATCGCTTTTTTTTCACGGGCAAGATTGATGATTTCTTTTAATTGAGTTTGTTCGGAAACAAAATCCGGGTAAGAATTAGTCATAGATTATTCGGTTGGTATTAAGCCCATTAATTCAGGAAAATCATAAATATCTTTTCCCAAAATAACTGTTACGTCTACATCTAAAGATTCATCAGGTACAATTAAAATACGAGATTCATCATTTAAAGCAACTCCAAAAGATTTTGAAACAGCACGGAGGCTTTCTATATTCTCATTTCTACTTATAATGACTGTATTGGGATATTTATGATGATCAGCATTATCCGACCGTATTACATCCATTTGTTTAGATCGAAGAAAATCAGCTGTTTTTCCCGCGATGCCTTTAATACCGCATCCATTCAATACTTCAACTTTTATATTTCGAATTGGATTTTCCTGATATACATCCACCGCAAGTTTGGTTGCTTCCACTTTTGGGAAAATAACTTCGATAGTAGTACCGGTATGTGTAACGTTATGAGAGAAGGAATAAATAAAACCTAAAAGGAGGACACCAACAATGCCAATAGCGGCATTCAATGTCATACTTTGGGATTGCTTTTTTTTATTGCGACGTGAACCTGTTTTTCTTGCCACTTACTTTATAAGCCTCGAGTTAAAGGGTGATTGTGATTGGTAATTTTGATAGTGTGGATAGTTTTGAATTCGAAATTCTAAAAAAGAATTTTTTGTAGGTTGATATATAATTGCTGCGTCATAGGCAACATCAAATTGATTTAGTAGCGCACCTTGTTGTTGGAATGGTAACTGAGTTTTATAGAGTGTTACATTTGCATCTAATCTCAAATTATCCATAGCCATGTAAGTGATTTGATTACTAAAACCAGCTTGAGAAACTGATTGCCCACCGATATTCATCATGGACATGGTAAAGCCATGGCTCATGTTAAATCGTGCAGGGTCAAATAATGAAAGAGAAGACTGTTCATCTAACTCACCATTCAGATTTGTTGGCAAAGATTGTTTTGGCACATCCATGCGAAATTGAGCTAGGACTATACCAGTCAGAAAAAATAAAGTTATAAGTGGTTTAAAAATATGTTTCATATAATAAAGAATTTAATACAGATAGGATTGTTCCAAAATAGCAGACACGAAGAATTTAAAAATAATTAATTAAACGCTTTATCGATAATAGCTCCACCCAGACAAACATCTCCATTATAAAAAACCACAGATTGTCCTGGTGCAATGGCGAAACGAGGGTCTTCAAATTCAACAGATATTTCGGTATCATTTAAGTTAGTTATCCGACAGTTTGCATCCTGTGCCCGGTAGCGAATTTTCCCCATCAGGTTTTCACTCGTAGGAGCTTCACCGGAGATCCAATGGATATTTGATGCTGTAAGACATCTTTGATAAAGTCCTGCATGAGTGTGTCCTCGCCCAACAATTAATTCATTATTTGTAAGGTCTTTATCCAAAACATACCAAGGACCATCACCATCTCCATGCCCTCCCCCAATTCCTAAACCTTTCCGTTGGCCAAGGGTGTAATACATGAGTCCATCATGTTCACCGACTTTGGTTCCGTCAGATGTTTTCATAATGCCCGGTTGGGCTGGTAGATATTGCTGGAGAAATTCTTTAAAATCCCGTTCACCAATAAAACAAATACCCGTGCTGTCTTTTTTATCAAAAATATCGAATCCTAGTTTTTCTGCTCGCGCACGAACATTTGATTTTTCCAAGTTTCCAATCGGAAAAAGTGCAGTGGAAATTTGTTCCTGGTTCAGTCTATATAAAAAATAACTTTGATCTTTTCCGGGATCGAGCCCTTTTAATAATTCTATCTTCCCATTTAATTTTTGATTTCGGACATAATGCCCTGTTGCAATTTTATCTGCGCCTAAATCTTTAGCATAATTTAAAAATTCTTTGAATTTAATTTCTGTATTGCAAAGAATATCCGGATTTGGTGTGCGACCTGCTTTATATTCATCTAAAAAGTTTTGAAAAACGCGATCCCAATATTCTTTTGCGAAATTAACAGATCGAAGTGGAATTCCTAAGACATCACAAACTTGAAGTGCATCTTTGTAATCTTCTTCTGCACTACAATATTTAGAATCATCTTCCCAGTTTTTCATAAAAAGCCCTTCGACTTCATATCCTTGTTCTACAAGAATTGATGCAGCAACTGCGCTATCGACACCACCACTCATTCCAACGGTAATATGCCCCATTAATCAGTAAGGATGGATTGAAGTTTAGAAAGAAGCTGTTCTATTTGCTTGAGAGAATTAGAAGCCCCAAAACTGAATCTAAGAGTGGAAATATTGGTTTTATCATCGATACCCATTTCTGAGAGTATATGAGAAGGTTTTAGATTTCCTGATCCACAAGCAGATCCACTTGATACGGCCATATTGGCACGATCCAATTTTGCTAATAGAATATCGGATCGGTAACCAGGCAACGAAACACTTACGAGACCTGGAAGTTTATTATTCATATCACCATTGAAAATGACATTTGGGAAAAATGAAAGTAATCCTGTTTTAAAATGAGATTCAAATGATATTAATTCAGATACATGATTCTCTAAGTGGAGAGTCGCCAATTCTGCTGCTAGCCCCATACCGGCAATAGAGGCAATATTTTCGGTTCCAGCTCGGAATCCACTTTCTTGCCCACCGCCAATCATGAGAGATGAGATGGCTTCTTTATTTTTAAAATAAAGTACTCCAATCCCTTTTGGCCCATAAAATTTATGTGCAGAAAGACTCAAATAATCCACGTCTAGGTTTACTACATTAATAGGAATCTTCCCTAAACATTGAACTGCATCAGTATGAAATAGGGCGTTTTGTTCATGGGCTAATTTTGCAAGGTCTTTAATGGGTTGAATAGTTCCAACTTCATTATTTGCTAACATGATTGAAACTAAACAGGTGTTTTCATTAAAAGCATTTTGAATGTTTATGCTGGATACTCTACCTTTTTTATTAACAGGAATTAAAGTATAATCGATTCCGTGTGTAGATAATTCGGATAGAACTTTTAAAACGGCTGGATGTTCAATCGAATTTGAGATAACATGTTTTTTTTCTTTACGAAGAAGAGACCAAAAAACTTGATTGTTTGCCTCTGTTCCACCACTTGTAAAAATGATTTGATTTGGATTTGCACCAATAGTATTTGCAATTTGTTTACGTGCAGTTTCTATAAGTGACTTAGCTTTTTTCCCTTGGGAATGGACACTGGATGGATTCCCATAAACATTTTTTTGGATTGAATGCATAAGATCCAATACGTCAGGATGAACAGGTGTGGTTGCGCTATGGTCAAAGTAATACATTTGAATAAAAAATGATTTACAGAAATTACAACATGAATTTTAGGAACCAGCCCTAAAGGTCGTTACGAATTGAAGCGTATTTGATTGTACTTTTTAGATTTTCAAAAAAGGGTGGCTTCCGTTCTTCTAACTGTAATGTAGTTGTCTCATGATCATAATTATATCGGTTTACATCCCAAATAAAATCATTTTCATTCACAGTGAGAAACGCAACAGATCCACGTTGATCTCGATCAAATGGAAGTCCAGTTGCTCCTTGGCATAAAATGGTAAGATTTTCAATAATTTGATGTCTTGGGACATGTACATGCCCATGTATAAATAATACTTTTTCTATCTTAGGGTTTGCTTCAATGACGTGATTTCGCCAGTTGATTGCTTCAGATACAGTGGGTGGTTTATCATCTCTTTTATACCAAGCATGGGTGAATTCAATCAATGTATTCCCGATTATCTCACGGTGAGCGATTTTCATTGATTCACAAAAATCAACTCCTTCCTGACCCAGCATTTCTGCCGTCCATTTTTCATTTTCAACAATTGCTTGACAAAGAGGGTCGTATGGATCCATTCCTTCTAGGAATGGTAACTCGTCTTCCCAAAGTTTCTCTAACAGATAGCGATCATGATTCCCGCGAATAAAAATACAATTTGGGATAGATTTAAGCAGTGCCATTGTTTTTTCTGGCTCCGGTCCAAGAGCAAAACAATCTCCAAGACAAATAACCTGATCAACATCATTTCTTTCATTAATGAGTGAAAGGGCATGAGTTAATGATACCAAATTTGAGTGGATATCGGTTATTATTGCAAAGGTTTTTGATACCATAGAGTGTAAATATACATTTTTCAGATTTCTAAGGGCAAGTTTTTTTTAATAATTATGTTGAATTTCACTTTGAGGAGATTTCTGAACAGATGTAAACTCTACATTCAATTATTACGCAATTTAATTTAATCAAACACACAATTATAGAATAATTATATGCAACCCCAAATTTATGGCATTGGAAATCCGCTCATTGATATTTTGATTTCTGCAACTGATACTGATTTAAAAAAATTAGAATTAGCTAAAGGTGTTATGCATCTTGTAGATGAAGTACGTCAGTCGGAAATAATTCAATATTTTAATAATTCAAACCATAAGTATATGCCTGGAGGTTCTGCTCCAAATACAATACTTGCTTGTGCAGGTCTTGGAATTCCATCTCTAATTTCCGGAAAAATAGGAAATGATAAATTTGGTAATATTTACGAAGAACAAACGGAACAATATGGTGCGATTAATGGACTGGTAAAGGGGTCTGGCGTAACAGGATCAAGTATAATTCTTGTTACACCTGATGGAGAAAGAACCATGAACACTCATTTAGGAATGTGCCGTGAGTTTTCTCCGGAAGATATAAATGAATCAAAATTAGCTAAATCAAATTTTCTTTATTTCACTGGTTATATGTGGGATACTGATTCTCAAAAAAATGCAATAAACTATGCGATTTCGATTGCAAAGGAAAATGATGTACAAATAATTTTTGATGTTGCTGATCCATTTGTTGTTGATCGAAACAGTATAGAATTTTTAAAAATGATAGAACAGGATATAGATATTGTTTTTGCAAATCAGACTGAACTTGCAATATTATTTGATTCAAATGACATTGAAAAATCAACAAATAAACTTTTAAAAATTGTAAAAAGAGCTGGAATAAAACTTGGAAAAAAAGGGTCTTTAATTATAGAGTTGGGAGAAAAACACAGCATCCCGTCACGGAATGTCAATGCGATTGACTCCACAGGTGCGGGTGATATGTATGCTGCGGGGTTTTTATCCGCACTTTCAAAAGGATATAATAGTAGACAATCTGGAGAGATTGGAGGGCGTCTTGCTGAAGAAATTATCCAACAATTTGGCGCGCAATTTGATTTGAAAAAAATGTCTGAATTGAATTCGAAGGTCTTTTCTATATACTAAATTTTCAAAAAGTAAAGGTGACACATTTTCTTGTATGATTAAACTTGGTTCAAGTAAATTGTGAGGTTTTAATAACATATTTAATGAGGATAAAATGCTAAATAAAAAAATAATATATCTAGCTATCATCTCTACAATCTCTCTGTTGATTGTGGCATGTTCTAGCCAGGAATACACAACTGCAAAGCTAGCAATTCAACAATCTGATTTTGCAAAAGCAGAAGAGTTCTTACCAAAAGCTATGGCCATTGAACCTGATAATCCTGAAATCCCTATTGTGATGGGCGTAGAAATATATGCCAAAGATGGAGATTGGATTAACATGGTTGCCATGTATAATAAAGCAATGGAAATTAATCCGGAAAAGGTTGTTGAAATACGAGGAGCATTTATTTCGGTGAAAGATGCCGTGAATAATTATACTGAATTTTATTGGGCGAAGGAATTCAATATTGGAGTTGAACAATTCAAGAAAATAAAAAATGATCCAGATAATAAACCGGCTTACTTAGAAACTGCAATCCAGCATTTTAGTAATGCTGCTTTGATTAACCCCACTGATGCTAATACACATGCGACATTAGCTAAGTGTTATTTTGACTTAGGAGATAAAGATTTAGCAGTAAAAGCTGCACTTACAGCTGTAGAAATAAATCCAGATAATTTTGAAGCAAATTTTAGTGCAGGGCAAATCCTTGTTAGAGCAGGTTTAACTTCTGAAGAAGTGCTTCCTTATTATGAAAAAGCAGCATCTCTTGAACCTTCCAATAGCAAAGTACTTCGTGAATTGGCAGGAATGTATTATGACCTTGGACAAAAAGAACAATCTATAGAAGTTTTTGAAAATGCAATTTCAAATGAAGAAGATAATATTGTTAAATCGAATCTTTTTTATAATCTTGGTGTTATTCATAATCAAATGCAAAACTATGAAGGTGCTGAAAAATCCTTTGACGAAGCATTTTATCTGAATGATGAAGATTACGAAGCACTTGAAGGAATGGTGCATATTTATGATAGTTTAGGCGATCAATATTTAGAAGGCTCAAATGGATTTGAAAAAGATTTGAATGAAGCCTATAGGTGGTATCGTAAAGCTGAGAAAAAAATTAAAGATGCACTTATTATTAATCCTGATGAAGCAGATAAGTATAAAAAAATATTGAAACAGCTAAGATATAAAAAAGGAATTGCAGAAGGGAATTAATATAAATTAGTTAAAAAGCTGAAAAATAAGATTATCATTTTTTAGGTTTCAGCTTTTTAACTTAGCCTAGTTTTTTACGTTTATTTAAATATTCAGTTAGTCCTAAATCCAAATTTTGATCAGTAAATATTGGGACATAGTCTATCAAGTGTCGCCTACATTCTTGTTTGTAAAATGATTGTAAATCAGAAATAAGTTTGGTGTAGTTATTACGAATATGCCATGGTTCAGTCGTTATTTCTTCTCCTGTCTCCATGTCAAGAAATTTTGTTCTTGTATTAAAATCAAATTCCAATTCTTTTCGGTCTAGGATATGGAAGACGATTACTTCTTGTTTTTGATGCCTAAAATGTTTTAGTCCATTCATAATTTGTTTAGGGTCATCAAATAGATCCGATATTAGTACAACCAATCCACGCTTCTTTATCCGATCAGCCATTTCATGAAGAACAGGTTCAATTATGGTGTCGCTCCCTGCATTTAAATCGTCGAGTTTTGTTAAAATCGCATTTAAGTGACTTGGTTTTGATTTCGGTGGAATAAATGTATTTACTTTATTCGAGAATTGAACTAGCCCAGCTGCATCTTGTTGATTAATCATGAGATATGATAATGAAGCGACAAGCGAATTTGCGTAATTGAGTTTTGAAACTCCTCCGCTTGAATAGAGCATAGATTTGCTTGTGTCTAAAATAAGATGTGCTCGGAGATTCGTCTCTTCTTCATATTGTTTTATATAAAGGCGATCAGTCTTACCATACAATTTCCAATCGATATGTCGAATCTCATCCCCGGGACCATAAGCACGGTGTTCAGCGAATTCTACAGAAAAACCATGGTAAGGACTTCGATGAAGTCCTATAATATAGCCTTCAACTACAAGACGCGCACGGAGAGCCATAGAATTTAACATGGCAACTGTCTCCGGTTGTAGGTACTTGCGTTTATCAGCAGATGATGCCATTTTATTCAGTGATTTCTTCTAAGAGCTGATTTAATATATCATCAACTTTAAGCCCTTCAGCTTCTGCATTAAAATTTGGAAGTACTCGATGCCGAAGGATTGGCAATGCTAAATCTCGTATATCATTGATATCAGGTGTTGAGCGTCCATCTAAAATTGCTTTAGCTTTTGCACCTAAGACTAAATATTGGGATGCTCTTGGTCCTGCTCCCCAATCTACCGATTGCTGAATGAAACTTGGAGATGATTTAGAATTGGGTCGAGTTGCTCCAACTAACTTTACGGTATATTCAACTACATTATCAGCTACAGGAACACGTCGAACAAGGTTTTGATAGGATGAAATTTCTTCTTTTGTCATAATTGCTTGTACTTTTGGTGTTTCGCTGGTTGTAGTTGCTCGTACAATTGATATTTCATCTTTGGTAGAAGGATAATCAATATTTAGATTAAACATAAATCTGTCTAATTGAGCTTCCGGCAGAGGATAGGTTCCTTCCTGTTCTATTGGATTTTGTGTAGCTAATACAAAAAATGGTTCATCTAAATTATATGTTTTCCCGCCCATAGTTACTTTATGTTCTTGCATAGCTTCTAATAAAGCAGCCTGAGTTTTTGGTGGTGTTCGGTTAATTTCATCTGCCAAAACAATATTTGCGAATATTGGTCCTTGAAAAAAACGAAAGGACCTTTGGCCGGTATTTTGATCAATATCGATGAGTTCAGTCCCTGTAATATCACTGGGCATAAGGTCAGGCGTAAACTGGATTCGCTTGAATGAGAGATCTAATACATCTGATAAGGTTTGAATAAGTAAGGTCTTTGCTAAACCGGGGACGCCAACGAGTAGAGAGTGTCCTTTGGCTAATAATGCAATAAGCATATGGTCTAGGATTTTCTGTTGCCCAATAATAACTTTCCCAACTTCATTTAGGAATGCTTGTTTTGCTTCTGCTAGTTTTTCTAAAGTGGCTAAATCATGCTGTGATTCTGTCATAAAATATTTTCGTGTTAAAGGGTTAATAAAAGATGAGAAATTTACTTAAACAGGCTTGTCCTAAAAAGAAATTCAATGCTTTATTTTAAAAAAAGTTGCATTCGTCCTTTAATAAAATAGATAAAATTTCAAAAAAAACTAAATTCTATTTATTTGAAGAATAATGAGAGTTTCTCATTTGAGTTTAATTAATTGATTCGGAAATTCCAGAACATGTCGGAGGCAATTATTACAAATTTAAAACCACTTATTGGTCAGTCGATTTCAGAATTGGAATCATTCGCTGAATCTTTAGGAGAAAAACCATTTAGAGGACGTCAACTATTTGATTGGATCTATCGCCAAGAAGTAGATGAGATTTCTAATATGACTGATTTATCTAAATCATTACGTGAAAAGTTAAACTCAGTTCCAATTCACCCTCTCAAATTAGTAAACCGAGATGAATCTCTATCCCAACAAACGAGGAAAGTTTTATTTGAATTAGCAGATGGGAATTTAGTTGAAGCTGTATTAATGCAAGAAGGGAAAAGAGTTACTGTATGTTTATCTACTCAGGTTGGGTGTGCATTAAATTGTGGTTTTTGCGCTACTGCTAAAATGGGATTTATTAAAAACTTGACTGTAGGTGAAATTGTGGATCAATTTCTTCACCTTCAAAAAATTAGTAAAGAGAAAATAACGAATGTGGTTTTTATGGGAATGGGAGAACCATTCCTTAATTATAAAAATACAATAGCCGCTGCAGATTTTCTCCACCATCCGAAAGGAATAAATATGGCCGCCTGGCGAATTACAATTTCGACAGCAGGTGTGGTTCCAAAAATTCAACAGTTTTCAGAAGAAAAACACCCATATAAATTGGCAATAAGCTTAAATGGAACTACGCAAGAACAAAGATTGAAAACTATGCCAGTTTCTAAGACGTATTCTTTTTCAAGTTTAATAAAAGCGTCGAAAGAATACGCATATCATTCAAGAAATAGAATAACGTTTGAATATGTTCTAATGGATGGAATTAATAATGAACCGAGAGATGTAGATAGACTCCTTCAGTTATTGAGTTCTGTTGAATGTAAATTAAATGTAATTCCATACAATGAAATTGATGGTATTTACAAAAGACCATCTGATGAAAAGATTGAGTCATTTATGAATTTATTAAAACTCGCTCCATTTCCGGTAACTGTCAGGTGGAGTAAAGGGACAGATATTGATGCTGGTTGCGGGCAATTGGCAACAAAATCGGCTCATAAGTAAGGTAAATACAAACCTTCCTTGTTTGCGAAGACATCTTTTAGAGACTGTAAAATGAATATTAGACCCCAGATTAAAGACATTGAAAATCAAATTATCAATTGGCGGCGAGATTTTCATCAATATCCAGAATTGGCATTTGATGAGCATCGCACATCTAAAGTAATTGGCGATGCCTTAAAGTCTATGGGACTTGTCCCAAAAATGAATGTGGGAAAAACTGGAGTTACTGCAGATCTTGTTTTTGGTGATGGACCGATGATTGCACTTCGTGCTGATATGGATGCTTTACCAATGCAAGAAACAAGTGGATTAGACTTTTCATCAAAACATAATGGCGTAATGCATGCATGTGGACATGATGGTCACATGGCAATGCTTTTGGGTGCAGCCAAAGTGCTTTCTCAAAATAAAAATGGATTGAAAGGGACAGTTCGATTTATTTTTCAACCAGCAGAAGAAGGGTCTGGCGGTGCAAGATATATGATTGAAGATGGGTGCTTAGATGGTGTTGATGAAATTTATGGAATTCATGTTTGGAATTATCAACCTGTAGGAGAAGTTGGTATTACCGATGGACCAGTCTTAGCTGCTGCAGACATGTTTGATATAAAAATTAAAGGAATTGGTGGGCATGGTGCAGCGCCACAGGGAACGGTGGATGCTATAATTGTTGCATCCCATTTAGTTCAGGCTTTTCAAACAATTGTGAGTAGAAATACTAACCCATTAGAAAGTACTGTTGTCACAATTGGTGAAATAAAAGGTGGAAATAATTTTAATATTATTGCTGATGAAGTCAAATTATCTGGAACTGCACGGTCTTATACTGAAGAAAACCGAACTCTTATCAAAACACGAATGGCAGAAATAATTGATGGTGTAGCCAAAACTTTTGGAGCAGAAATATCATTTGATTATGAAGATGGATATCCACCAACCATTAACCATGTAGACCCAACAAAAAAAGTATTAAAAGCGGCAAAAAGAGTTGTTGGTGAAAAAGCTGGAAAGCCTTATTTATCTATGGGTGGAGAAGACTTTTCATATTATTTACAAAAAATCCCAGGTTGCTTTTTCTTCGTTGGATCAGCACCAAATGATCAAAAACTATTTGAAACGCCTCATCATTGTTCTCATTTTACACTAGATGAACAAGCATTATTGGTTGGACCATCAATTTACCTAAACTTAGTTGATGATATATTGGGAAATAGGAGTTAGGATTAGGAATTTTAGACATTAGAGATAGACACTAATTATTTACACAATTATCTGAATAGACTCTTTTGATGGTATTTGGATAGCTTGCATAAACATTAAAACACTTTTGTCCTCGGCGGTTTGAACTTTGTACCATAAAATGATGAATTGAGTTTAAACCAAAAGATTGTAGAATTTTTGAATCTTGTAAAATTTTCAAATCCCCATGTAATGAAAAAATCAAATACTCTTCAAACGTTTCTCCATCCCTTACTTCAATGATCCAATTATTTTTCCCATCCCCGTCAAAATCACCTTGATAAACCTGAAGAACATGTTTTATTTTACTGTCCGGGTTTATTTTTAAAGCAGTTTTATCAATTTTGGATTTCACATTCTTATATAATTTTTCAACTTTTAGAATTTTACTTTCTTTGTTAGAAAATTTTTGTTTAAGTAAGGTAAAAAAATCATTGGGAAGGACACCGATTTTTTTCTGATGATTTAATGTATCGAAAAGGGCTAGTTCCTCTTCATTATTATAGTGTAATGATAAAATATTGGGATTCTTTTTTACCGTATCGTCAGGTGTTAGAAAATAATAGGTGCTTCGATCACCACGAATATTTTTTGGCGGAGGGATCATTTCAGTTTTATGGATTATCTGTCCATCTTGGATAAATGCAACATTTTTCGGCTCGGACCCTCTGGAAAAACGATATAGAAATCCTGTTGAAATTTTTGGTGTTTGAATTTTTATAATCTTATCAGTCTTAATCCACCCGTATTGATCCTTATCCGAGACTTTTACTTTGTTCCAACCTTTGAATTCAGTCGGTATTTGACCGGGAAAAAAAGTAATTACTTTTTGCCCAGGTACAAATGTCATCAGCGTTTTTGAGCTTTCTATAGGAAGAGATTTCAAAGGGAGTGTTGTATCAATAACAGTCGAATTTCGAAATACATTTTGCCAGTTGATTGTAATTCCTCCGGGAATCTTGCTGTGAAAATTCCCGAATTGGAAACGAAGATTTCGATTATTGTTTTTCTCTGCTGGGGTATAGATAACCGGGTTTCGGGGTCCATAAGTGGCAATCATTTTTTGAAAACCAATTTCATATTTTGCTGAATCTGAATGATCGGGTATCAAAGAAAATAACTCTTTATGAATTTGCTCCGATTGGTTACCCATGACAAGATTTGTCCAAATAAATCGCCCCATGGCTTCCGAATGATGATTGACTCCGGTTTTAAAAAAGTGTTTTGTCTCTGTTGGAGATTCCACGATGATTTTTTTGTATTCATTTAATGCATTCAAATAGTCACTCCGATCAAGATAATAATCACCCTTTAGAAGCTGAATGTAAGTCCTTGTGAAATTAAAAGTAGAAACGTCTAACAGTTTATTCAAAAATTCAAAATAATGATTATTTTTTTTTAAATATTTTATTACACGGGAAACGGAACTATAGTCCACAAATGAATTCCACTCAAAACCACTTATTTTATATCCAGGGAATTCCTTAACCAGTTGGATAACAATATTTTCCAGTTTATCAAAATCTTTTAAATATTTTCCATAAAGTTCTATGAGTGAAAACCTACTTGAAATTGCTGCCGGAAAATTTGCAGTTGAAAATTCGTCTCTTTCCTGTCGAGGCAAATCCGTGTCATCCTGAATAAATTGGAGAAGTATTTCTTCAGCTTGCTTATAATTTTTAAATTGAATCAATTTTGTTTTATATTGGAAAGCCATTCGAATCAAATCAGGATTATGAATATCTCGTCCTTCAATAGACAGTTGATAAAGTTGAGCGAGTTGTTCCGGATTTTTCAAAAAATCCCAGGGAGACCCATTAGTATGGAAAGGCTCGGACACTGCATCAACGTAAACAAAACTTGTGTCTAAAACAAAATTGTCTGCTTGCACCCATGCCGTCCACGTTTCGCCATATTGACCAATCAAAGTTGAGGTGAGTTGGTACCAGGTTTTACCCCCAGATTCTTCATGAAATCCGGTTACAGGAAGAGTTTGAAACGGACTGATTTTAATTTTCTTTGAAAACTGGAAAAGGGTGTCATTTCTTGAGAATAGGGACATAGTATCTGCCAAAAATTTCCCTACGGCTGGGAACAGGAGGAGATGAGTTCCCGGAATAATTACTTTTTGGCCATCCACTGTTTTACATGAGATTTCTTTGTTATGAACCAAAACTCGTCCGTAACCATTTTGTTCAATTATTGCATCTATTTTTTCAGGTGATTCAGTTGGAAAAACAAGAGTGCCAAACTTTAGAATATTTGTTTCAGTAGAAAATTCCTTTGTAATTAGGCCTAAATAATACAGAGGCATTATTTCACTATTGGTGCTTTTTTGTTGAGACAGTTTTGTTCGTGTTTCAGAAATATTTTTAGATTTCCAGCGATTCATTATATCTATAATGGCAATTTTTTGTTTTGGTGCTTTTGTTGATTCAGATAATTTTTTTAAAAAAGTCACATATTCATTCGTTTGAAAATTTGGGATGAAAGATTTTGGGTTTCTTAGCACTAATTTTAAAACGTCGGGTGGAATATCATCCGTTTTATATTTTTCAAATATTTGATAAAATCCATCCAAGGAGATGTCTTGTTGTATTGCAATCCTTAGGTCTCGCAGACTTCGTCTTCTATCAGCGATTTTGCCATCATACTGAATTAATTGTTCAAGAATTTGTAAATAACGAGGGGTGAGATTCCCGGAGTAGGGTTTAATATTAAAATTCCAAGGCATAATTAACGGTAAAAAATTCCCCATTTCATGAAGATTTTCCGTCAAAGGGGCCAATGAAATGGGTATCGAAATGCTATCTTCTATAATGACAGAGGAAATATTAAAGTAAACTTGCTCCCTGATGCTTGTTGGTTTTTCATCCTGAAATGGAATAAAGGATTTTGTTCGCCTTTGTTTACCCATTCGGGTTTTCTTCCGGGACTTTGAAAAATTCGTGCCTGGTTTAATATTTGCACGTTGAAAAAGACTTTCCCATGGTATTTCTATTTCACATTTCCAGTGGTGCTTATCAATGATAGATACTGAAGAAAACCAATTAAAATCATCTTTTATACTTTGGAATGAAGCAGATCGATTGTATTGGTCAAATTGAGTATTATATTGGTTTATAGCAAATTGGTAATATCCTTTTTGACTTTTAAACCGCAGGAAAACTTGAAAGAAAGTGGGGTCTTTATTGATGGAAATGAAATTACCATCTCTTGTATAATGCGAATTATTTTGAATAATGGTATTTGGGGATGGAAAAATTTGTTCAAATTCAAATCTGATTTTTTCATTATCTACAAAAATTTGAACGGATATGGATGAATCAATCGAATGATCTCCAATTGTATAAAACTTATTATAAGTGGATTCAACAAATGGGGATGATGTTTCATTTTTTTCCTGTGCCGAAGTACCCGTGAATCCGAAAATTAATTGTACAATAAAAAAAATACAAAATAAAAATTTCATAAAGAGTTTTATCAATAGTTCAATCGCCTTTTTTTAATATCCAATAGCAGATGTTTCTCCACGGCTATCGCCCCCACCGTATAATCCGTATTCATTAATAGTTATTCCATTTGCTTCTCCTATATATCCCCAACGGTAGGGAATAACAACATGACCCATTTTTTCTAAATTAGTTTGTACATCTTTTGAGATGCCCAATGGTTCTGTCATGATAATATCGGGAAGCCACTGAGAGTGGACTCGAGGAGAACTTACGGCTTCTTTAATATCCATTTCATGGACAATTACATTTAAAATTGTTTGAAGTGCAGTTGTTATAATAGTTGAACCACCGGGAGAACCAATCACCATAAATGGTTTATTATCTTTTAAAACAATAGTGGGTGTCATAGAGCTTAATGGACGTTTACCTGGAGCTATAGCATTGGCTTCCTTTCCTACAAGGCCATAAATATTAGGGATACCTGGTTTAGCCGAAAAATCATCCATTTCGTTATTTAAAAAGAACCCGGCTCCTTTTACAACAACACCACAGCCATAACTTGTGTTTAGTGTTGTTGTTACGCTCACAGCGTTCCCCCATTGATCAACAACTGAATAATGAGTGGTTTCATTACTTTCAGCTGGCCATGGGTTTCCAGCATGAATTTCTGAGCTAAGTGATGCTTTATTGGGTAAAATAGTTTTAGCAGTTTCAAATGCATAAGCTGTATCAATTAAGAATTCAATGGGAACATTCCAGAAATCAGGGTCTCCCATATGTTCAGCTCTATCAGCATAAGCCCTGCGCTCAACTTCTGTTAAATAATGAATATATTGAGAAGAATTCCATCCCATTGTATCTAATGCGAAAAATGATAATTGATTAAACATATTAATTAGTAAGACACCGCCAGAACTTGGAGGCCCCATAGATACGATGGTGTATTCTTTATAGTCCCCAATTATTGGGTCACGATAAACCGATTTATAATTTTCTAAATCTTGATGCGAAATAAGACCATTTCCTCGTTTCATTTCATCTACAATTAAATCTGCAATGGGTCCTTTGTAGAACCCATCACGACCATATTTTGAAATTCGGATAAGTGTTTTCGCCAAGTCTTTTTGATAAAATTTATCATCTGTTTTCCATGGCGTCTCCCTTTTTTGAACAAAGATATTTTTTGCGGCATTATTTTTGTAAAAGAAATCTTTATAAACATTAAATCGTCTTGCTTCATAGCGAGATAATAGATATCCTTTGCTTGCAAAACGAATTGCAGGTGCCATGACTTGCCTAAGGCTAACCTTTCCTGATCCATAATCTTTAAAAGCTTTTAATAGTCCATCAACAGAACCCGGTACGCCAGCTGCCGCACGAGTTCCCAGTGACATCCCGGGTACCACATTTCCACTATCATTTAAAAATAAATCTCGATGGGCAGATTCAGGCGCCATTTCACGATAATCCAAAGAAAATGTTTTACCATCTGCCATGGCTGCAACCATAAAACCACCTCCACCAATATTTCCATTGGATGAAGAAGTGACGGCTAGAGCAAATCCCACTGCTACCGCAGCATCTACTGCATTACCACCTTTTTTCAGAATTTCAATTCCAGCTTCCGATGCTTGTCGGTTGGTAGAAACAACCATTCCATTTTCACCAAAAACTGGGTTAGAATTTGCCGACATAGCTTGAGATGTAATTAATAATAAAGTAAGAATGCTAATTTTCATTTTATTGAATCCAATTTATAATTTGATTGACACCAGTTATCAAAGAATCAATATTACCACCAAGATTTTGGATATTGAGTTCTTGATTTAGTGGGATTTTCATGCTGTCATTTAGAGCTTTTTCCCCATTGAAATTTACATAAGCCAGTCGACTTGTAAATTCTTCAGGGTTTCTCCCAAACGCTGAGCCAGGTAAAAGTGCAACTCCCGTTTCATTCAAAAGTGTTTCACAAAAGGTTTGGCTGTCAAAAATATTTCGTTTATGTAAGGATTCTGAATAATCAGAGAAATCGGGAAAAAGATAAAAAGCGCCTTCAGGTTTGTGAATTCGAATATTTGCTTGTTGAAGTATTTCAAAAATAGTAGTGCCTAATACTTTTAGAATACGTCTCGAATGTATTAAATATTCATCAATTTCATTTCCTCCTTCATAAGCAGTAATCGCACCATATTGAATTGGGGCACTGACGGAAGTATATGTTTCACTGGCCACCGCATTCATAGGCTCGAGTAGCCAAATGAGTTCTTTTGGAAATGAAAATGTACCAATTCGCCATCCACCCGCTCCACACCATTTTGAGAGTCCTGAACTAACAATTGTGCCTTCTGGATAGAATCGAGCAATAGAAATATGTTTACCTTCGTGATGGATTCTGCCATAAATCTCATCAGATAAAATAATAATATTATATTTACGAGCAATAGTGGCAATTGCTTCTAATTCATCTTCTGAATAACTTTGTCCTTCAGGGTTTCCAGGGTAATTTAGTATTAGAAGTCGCGGACGACCCGGGTCATTATCTTCCTTTATAATATCTAGTAAATGATGAGGCATTATGCGCCATCTTTCTTTATAAGATGTAGAAATAAATCGAACTTTTCGTCCTATAATATCTGCTTGTGGTTGATAAGAAACCCAACAGGGTGAAGGAATTAGTATTTCACCATAAAAAACAAGTTGGAGAATAAACATAAGTTCTTTTGATCCGGGACCAATCATGACATGATCGGGTTCAATGTTTATCTGGTCAACTTGATTATGAGATCCAGCCACGCTGTGTTGTAATTCAGGGAGTCCTTGTACAGGAAGATAATCTTTTTGATGTGCATTATCTTTTAAAGCTTGTACAACACAGTCAGGTACTGGAAAAGGAGATTGACCTAAGCCAAACCGATAGACCGTTTTTCCACTGGCTTGAAGTTGTGCGCTCTTTTCATTGATTGCTAGGGTGGCTGATTTCCCCATACCACGGGTTCTGAGATTCAAACTATTTTGATGCATTAATATAAGTCCTACTTTTTGTTTAAACTATTTGGTGATGAAGCTAAAATTAAAGCTCGAGCAAGAATATTACTTGAATCAATAATAGGAATTTTATTTATATTTTGTTTTGTGATAGCAAGTGGAATTTCCGTACACCCTAATACCACGGCTTCAGCACCTTGACTGATTAAGTAATTTATACCTGAATAAAGATTACTTTTTGCTTGTTCAGTTACGGGGTTTGAAAAAGCTTTTATTCCATATTTTTTATTATAAATCGCTGGATCAATTTTAGTTTTTTGAATTTCATTTGAAATTTTTATTTCATTTAATCCAACTTGGTTTAGCCCATTTTGATAAACATTTGATATAGATGTTCCAGTTGTAGATAAAACACCAATATTTTTAAATGATGGGTATTTAATTTTTATATAGTTGGCAACTTCATTTATCATATGAATAATAATAATTTTTTTGGGAATATTTTTGATTATTTCATTGAAAATGGGATCTGCATGAGCCGTATTACAGGGCATGCCAATTATGTTTGCACCTTGTTTTATTAAACGATTCACAATGGTTGAAATAGCAATTCCAGGATTAATTAATGTTGGATCTAATAGGTAACTTGTTCGATCTGAAATTGTATGGGGGACAGATAATAATGAAACAGGGATGTGTTCTTGATCGGATTTGGCATTTGTTTCATCGAATATTTTTCGAACCAAATCAAGGCCTGCATAAGGCCCCATTCCGCCTACTACTCCAATCATATTTTTATCTTTTAAATTCATCATAAAAAATAAAAAGAATTTTACCTTAATGGAATAGAATCATTTTCAAAACCTGAAAAATAATTCAAGTTATCATCTCTGGATTTGATCCGAAATGATAAAAATAAGTCTGAAATAATGTTTAATGATTTATTGTTAAATAATGAATAAAAAAAAGGCGGTGATTTCACCGCCTTTTTTTACAAAACTTCAGTTAAAATTAGAAGTTGTAGGTCAATCGTGTAAACATCATACCACCGTGGTATCCAAGAGGAGAACGACGAGGGTAAGGCATTCCTTGAGACATCCGTGTCGCAATTTGATTTGGAAATGCATTGGTAGCATTGTTAGCACCAAAAACAACTGATAGATTATCACTGACTCGATAGTTTAATTCTACATCGATAAAGCTGACAGATTCAATTTTGTCTTTTGTATTATCGGCTTCAACTTCTGAATACGTACCACGTTCATCCCATGATTCACTAAAATAATTCATGCGAACCATTGCGGATAATGCATCACTAATACGATAGTCAATTGTAGCAACCATTCTATCTTTAGGTAAGTTTAATTGAATATTATCAATTGTACCTTGAGATACAGGATCTATACCGCCAACTTGGCGTTGTGCAACAACTTCAGTTTCATTGTGGTTATAAGCCAACCCAACATTGATACTTCCCATTGTATAATCAGCAACAAGATCAAAACCAGATGTTTTTGTATCTAAAGCATTGGTATAGAAAGCAAGTTCAGAAAATTCAGCATTCCCTTCAATTGCTAATGAACGCGATTTAATAATCTTATTTGTTACATTAATTTGATATGCATCAAAAGATATATTTAAACCACTTACCATACTTGATGTTAAACCATAACTTATATTTGTAGCATCTTCAGGTAACAATGCTGCACCACCCATAGAAATTGAGAGTGGATCTGTTGGCTTCAAAGTTCCTTCTTGTACCTGCATTCCTGTTACACCATCAAAGGATGTAACAACACCGGTGTAGTTAGATTGTCCTGGAGTTGGTGCACGAAACCCAGTAGAGTATCCACCACGAAATGTGGCAAGATTACCCAAAGAGTAACGACCCGCAACTTTGAGATTAGATGTAGGTCCAAAATCAGAAAAATCTTCCATACGGAAAGCAGCTTGAACTAAAAGGTCACCCATGTCATACTCACCATCTACATAAAAGGCTGTATTTGTACGAGCGAAAGCACCTGCAGCATCTGGGTTTGTCCCAGGCATACCATTAGATGTTCCACCTGGAGCTGTGTAACCATAGTTTACTTCAGTTCCGGCAGAATCATACGTTAACGTATGAACCAAAGCCCAAGGTCCAGCCATCCATGATTCTTTTTGACCTGCATACATGGTGTACTTTTCTTCACGCCATTCTGTACCAAAAGCAATATTAATGTCGCCCATTGGGTAGGTAAAGTCTGCATTGAAATTTGTTTCTTCTTGCTGAAGATCACCAATTTCAAAATTATGAGGTGAATTAGGTCCCCAAGATAAATTCAAAGTATTACGTAAGTAATAGTTAATGTAGTTAGAGCCATAGCTAGTACTAAAGTCATAACCTAAACCAAATAAGTCATCACCTTTTACACCAATTACAGAACTAAAGTCATTTCCATGTCCTTCTAAGCGAGGCGTAAATCCTAAAGGATAGGTATCACCCCAAGAGAAATCACCTTTTGTAGGATCATTTGGATCTAGTGGAATTGCTGTTAAAGCACCAGATTTACCCGCGGCACGAAGGAAAAAACTATATTCTCCATACGTATCAGCATAGTTACCAAATGAATATGCTTCAATGCCATCTCCAATTTCTAAACCAGCATTCCAAGCGGAACGAAATCCATTGTTTTCTGGACGTCCCCAGTTCATAGCAGTTTGCCAATCATCTGTGTTTTGAGTTCCTACATATCTGCCATCATCATTAGTCTCGTCATCACCTTTTACCCAACCTTTATAACCATCTGAAGCAGATGCATGTTGATAACCACGTGATAATTCAGGACGTGAAGAATATTCAGCACTGATGTTTAAAAATCCATTATCTGATAATGGAAGACCAATGTTTGTAGCAACAGTAACATCTCTTTCACCACCACGACCATTTTCAGCTTCCATCCATTGGCCTGTCGTAACTTGGAATTCAATTCCTTCTGAATTATCTTTCAAAAGAAAGTTCATTACACCTGCAATAGCGTCAGAACCATATTGTGCTGATGCACCATCACGTAAGACTTCAAGTCTTTTAACTGCAATGCTTGGAATCATTCCTACATCAACAGCTTGGGCACCAACGTTCATAGCTGCACCAAAGTGCGAAATAAGTGATGAACGATGACGACGTTTTGAGTTGGTTAAAACCAAAATATTATCTGGTGGAAGTCCGCGCATGGAAGTTGGTCTTACAAAGGCAGCACCGTCACCAGTAAGAGGCGTTGCATTGAAAGAAGGAACTTGATTTTTAAGAGTTTCAGTCATGTCACCATTTCCTTGGCGACGTAATGTTTCTGAACTGAATCCGTCGATAGGTGAAGGTGATTTCATAGCTGTTCATCCAGCAGAGCGTGTACCTGTTACGAACACATCGCTTCCTGCTAAAGCATCAACTGCTAGTGAAAAACTTACAGAAGCACCACTACTATTTACTGTAACAGATTTGCTTGCTGAACTGTATCCGATAAATGAAGCAGATACGGTATAGGTTCCAGAAGATACGCCACTAATGGAATATGATCCAGATGCATCCGCTGCCGCACCCATACTTGTGCCTTCGATAGTAACATTCGCACCGGCTAATCCATTACCATTTTCATCGGTAATAGTACCAGAAACTGACTGTCCCATCAAGAAGGTCATACTTAAGACTATGAAAATCCAATTGGATTTATTCATATTATTCTCCTCGGTTTATTATTTGTTAAGTGATTGACTGCTGTCAATCAGGTCAATCTAACAGTTTTTGAAAATAGATTCAAGAGTTATAAATATAGTATAAATATATATAAAAGATTACTAACCCGGATTGTCTGCCACAAAATGCTGATAACAAAGGAGATACAATGAATGATGTATCCATACTTTGTAATTTTATTTTTGTCAACATTTTATTTTTTTTCTTCGTGAAACTTGGCGACCTTCGTGGCTGATGAATTAATGAGGCTAATAAGTATTAGTTTAATCGTTGTAAATGAAAACCTTTGAAATTTCACTAGCTTTCTTAAATCCGCGGTACATTCCTTCTGTGTTGAATGGCATAGAAATATTTCCAAAAGAATCCATGGCTATTACACCACCTTCAGCACCAAGATTAGATAATTTGTTTATTACTCTTCTGGCCGCTTTTCCAACTGGAATATTTTGGTACTCCATCATGGCAGAAACATCGTAAGCTACATTTCCACGAATATAAAATTCACCTTCACCTGTTCCAGAGACAGCACACGTTTTATTATTAGCATAGGTACCAGCACCAATAATTGGGCTATCGCCTATACGTCCCCATCGTTTGTTGGTAAGTCCACCTGTAGATGTACCGGCAGCAAGATTTCCATTTTTATCTAAAGCTACACAGCCAACGGTTCCATATTTTTCTGCTTGAACTTTTTTTAAATAGTCCCACCGTCGTTGTGTATAAAAATAACTTGGGTCCACAATTTCAAGATTTTGTTCTTTTGCAAATTGATCTGCACCCTCTCCAGAAAGCATAACATGCCAAGTGTTTTCCATGACTTTTCGAGCTGCAGTAATTGGGTTTTTTACCGTTTTAACTCCTGCCACAGCGCCTGCTAAAAGATTACTTCCATCCATAATGCTGGCATCTAATTCATTTGTTCCAGCATTTGTAAATACTGCCCCTTTTCCGGCATTGAATAATTCTGAATCTTCCATGATGCTAATTGCGGCTACGACTGCATCTAGAGATGTGCCTCCATTCTCAAGTATTATAGATCCGATATTCAGGGCTTCTTCAAGCTTGGAACGATAGGCTGCTTCAGTTTCCGCCGTCATATTTTTTCGAGTAATCGTTCCAGCTCCACCATGAATCGCTATAGCAAAATCGACTGATTTTTCAATCGGTTTAAATAGAATTGAAAGACCAAGAATGATCAATAATGCAAACGAAAAAGCGATTATTCGATTCATTACATATGATCTTGAATTGCTGATTGTAATTGATCGATAGATACTCGATCTTGCTTCATAGTATCTCGATGCCGAAGTGTAACCGTATTATCTTCAGTACTTTGATGATCAACCGTAATACCAAAGGGTGTTCCAGCTTCATCTTGACGATAATATCGTTTTCCGATAGATCCTTGTTGATCATAAATAACTTTATAATGGGGTTTGAGAATATCCATTATTTCACGAGCTTTTTCTGGGAGACCATCTTTTTTAACAAGTGGACATACAACTGCTTTTATAGGTGCAATTTTTGGGTGAAGTTTCATAACAATTCGATTATTTTCGGTGTCTTCCCAATACGCATCCGCCATTACAGTTAGGAGCATTCTATTTAATCCAGAAGATGTTTCAATAATGTAAGGTAGAAAACGTTCATTATTTACTTGATCAAAATAAGTCAAGTTTTTTCCGGAATATTCCTGGTGTTGTCTTAAATCAAAATCAGTTCTATTATGAATGCCTTCAATTTCTGACCATCCAAATGGAAATTCATATTCGATATCCCAAGCTTCTTTAGCATAATGAGCCAATTCAGTTTTTCCATGTTCATGAAATCGGAGTTTAGATTCATCAATTCCAAGATGTTCGTGATAAAATTGAATTCGTTTTTCTTTCCATTCGACCATGCTTTCGTCATCGTCCCCTGGTTTAACAAAATATTGCATTTCCATTTGTTCGAATTCTCTGGTACGAAAAATAAAGTTTCGTGCAACTATTTCGTTTCGAAAAGCTTTACCGATTTGCGCGATTCCAAAGGGAACCTTCATGCGCATTGAACCTTGGACTAAAAGGTAATTAACATAAATACCTTGGGCAGTTTCAGGTCGAAGGAATGCTTCCATACCTGATTCTTCGACTGGACCCACATGTGTTTTAAACATGAGATTAAATTGGCGAGGTTCTGTAAGATTTCCTTTTGTTCCACATTTTGGACACTGAGTTTCTTCCCAATTCAGGGTTGAATATTCTTCAGAAAATTCATCAGCACGATACCGTGCTTTACAGTGTTTGCAATCCACCAGAGGGTCATTGAATGCACCTACATGTCCTGATGCTTCCCAAATTTTCGGGTGCATTAAAATGCCGCTATCCAATCCAACAATGTTTTCATGAACTTGAGTCATTTCTTTCCACCAAAGTTGAGAAATATTATTTTTCAATTCGATTCCAAGAGGACCGTAATCATATACGGCAGAAAACCCACCATAAATATCAGAAGATTGGAAGATGAACCCTCTACGTTTGCAAAGGGATACTATTTTTTCAATTGTTTTATCCATATTTTAAAAGACAGATTCACACATTGAACCTGTTGAAATATATGTCAGAAGTACCCTTCTAAAAGCTCAGAATACTTTTAACCGGTTTAAGAATTAATCCATTTTTTGAAGTTCTTTTTCAATTTCGTCATCAAAAGGAACTTCTGTTGGCGTGGAAATTACCGCAGTAAGATTATTATTGGGAGTTCTTAAATAGAAAAATAGAAATGAAATTCCAAGGATTCCAGCTAAAATTGGTGTCACCCATACCATGATGTTAAATCCTTCTGCTTTAGGGACAGCTAAAATTCGTTCTCCATATAATCCTACGTAATATTCAAGAATTTCATCTTTTGTTTTTCCCATAGCTACAAATTTTTCAATCTGGTTTTCTATTTCGGGGTTGTGATCTAAATCATAAACAGTTCCAGACCAGCAACATGGAGAAATTATACTTTGCTTGATATCTGTCGCCAAATTTGTTTCGGCGAATAACGAGGAAATTATGAAAAATAAAATCCCCATAAACTGAATTTTAGATTTGATGTAAAAGTTTTGCTTTTTCTTTGTCATTTTTTCTTCTTTTTGCGTTTTCGTTTAGGTCGAGCAGGTGCCAATCTTTTTTGGTTAATAAGTTCAACGGCTTGTTCAAGTGTTACACTTTCGGGTGTTAAGTCTCCTTTTAAGGATACATTAACTTTTCCATCTGTAATGTATGGTCCAAAACGGCCATCTTTTACTAGCAAAGATTCTCCTGTTTCAGGATGGTCTCCAATGGTTCGAAGTTCGGCACTTTTTTTATTTCGATTTGCAAGTAGTTCAACTGATTTATTAACAGAAATATCTAAAGGTGTTTCTGGACCACGCAGGCTTGCATTTTGTTTTCCACATCGAATATAAGCTCCATATCGTCCATAGTCTGCAGTAATAGCTTCTCCTGTTTCAGGATGATTCCCTACTGTTCTTGGAAGCGCCAAAAGCTTGAGAGCATAGTCTAGATCTACATCGGATAAAGTATAAGTTTTTGGAATCCCTTTTCGTGTTTTTGTATCCCCTAATTGAACATAATGACCATAGGGACCTTTCTTTATCCAGATCGATTCTCCTGATTTTGGATCATTACCAAGTGGTTCATCTTCTTTTACTTCTTCATTGAAAATTTCTTCAATTGTTTCCAGTGTTAAATCTCCAAAATAAATTTTATCTGGAATGGATCGAGTATCTTCGCCTCGACGAAGGTAAGGACCAAATTTCCCAATTCTTCCTTCTGTCGATTCTGAAATGGATTCAGGCATTTCAATTGTACAGGCTGCAGGAATATCTACTTTTTCATCCAGCATTTTTTCTAAACCTGTAAATTGTCCACCTCCACGATAAAAATTGGTCATAAATGAGAGAGCATCTTGTTCACCTCGTGAAATTTCATCTAATCCATTTTCCATTTTTGCTGTGAATTCTTTACTAACAAGATTGGTATAATGATTTTCTAACAATTGGGTTACTGATAATCCGAGGAATGTAGGAGAAAGTTTACCACCCGATCGATCCACATAGGCTCGTCGAACAATGGTACCCATTATGGATGCAAAGGTGGAAGGTCGTCCAATTCCATTTTCTTCTAATGCTTTTACAAGTGATGCTTCCGTATATCGAGCAGGAGGTTTCGTTGTATGCGATTCTGATTTTAATTCAGAACAATTTAATGACTCACCATTTGACATTTCGGGTAAAATTCGTTCCTTATTGGCTAAATCTTTGTCAGGATTATCTTGCCCCTCAACATATACTCGCATGTAGCCAGGAAAAAAAATCACTTGACCATTTGCACGAAATTCAGTTTTTTGGTTCACAATTGTGACGGCAGTTTGTTTCAGTTTTGCTGGTGTCATTTGACTTGCAACTGTGCGTTTCCAGATTAAGTCATATAATTTTGCAGCATCTTTTCCAATTTTACTTTCCACTTCAGATACGGAAAGAAATGTACGATTCGCTGGTCGGATAGCTTCATGAGCTTCTTGGGCATTTTTGACTTTGGTGGCATATCGAATTGCTTTCCCTGGAAGATAATCATCGCCATATAGGTTCTGAATAACTTGACGTGCACCTGCAATTGCTTCTTCTGATAAATTGGTTGAATCTGTACGCATATAAGTAATGAAACCATTTTCATATAATTGTTGAGCTGTGCTCATCGTTTGACGTGCAGAACTTCTTAATTTTCGAGCAGCTTCTTGTTGAAGTGTGCTCGTTGTAAATGGTGGTTTGGGTTTGGATGTTCGTGGTTTTTCTTCAATTTTTGTTACGATCCAATCACCGGAATCTAATTCTTTGACTAAAGCATCAGCTTGAGATTCAGAGAGTAATAAAACATCTTTATTCTTTAAATTTCCTGTTGTTGAATCAAAATCGTTGCTGGATGCGATTTTGGCACCATCTACACGAATTAACGTAGCATTAAATGAATTTGAGTCACTTGTTTTGTTCAAAACTGCTTTTAGGTCATAATAAGAAGATTGATTGAATTTTGCACGTAATCGATCTTTATCTACTATAAGTTTTACTGCTGCAGATTGAACCCGTCCTGCTGATAAAGTTGTTGTTACAAATTTCATATTACTTTGTAGTGTTGCCCATAAAACAGGAGATACTTTATATCCTACCAATCGATCAATTACACGTCGTGCTGTTTGAGCATCTACAAGGTGTTGATCAATTTCCCGAACTTGACTCATTCCTTCGGCAACACCAGCTTTTGTAATTTCAGTGAATTGAACTCTTTGAAGTTTTTCTTTTGGTACTTCACTTGCGAGATGAGCAGCAATGGCTTCACCTTCACGATCTGGATCCGTTGCGATTAGGACTCGATCGGCTAGCTTTGATTTTCTTCGTAGGTCTGTTAAAAATTTTTTCTTATCGGGAAGCGGTGTTAGTTTTATTTCAAAATCATTTTCAATATCGATTCCCAATTCTTTAGATGGCAGATCTTTAACATGGCCGACACATGAAATAACTTCATATTCATCTCCAAGATATTTTTGTATTGTTTTTATTTTAGTAGGTGATTCTACAATTAGTAAAGGTTTCTGGCTCATTTTCTGTATATCCTAATTTTGTTTCATGAGTTTAGGCTTCTTACGCCCGCGTATATAATATAATGTAAAAAATTTACTTTAATAATAGAACTTTTTCAGTTTTTGTAAAATATTTTTTTCTAAGAATAGAAAGGACGTTGAGTTTTATAAAGTAAACGCCACTGGAAAATTCAGAGGCATCCCATAGAAATTCATGGTCACCAGAGGGTAAATAACCATTAACAATTGAAGCTACCCGTTTACCATTTATATCAAAAACTTTCAGAGCTACATGATTCAATGAATTTTCTCCAGTATTAAATCGAATGGTCGTTATGGGATTAAACGGATTTGGATAAGGTGGATATAATTGAAAATTCTCTGGTAGAATCTCAATAGCTGAAGATAATGGCGGTCCAAATTCGAATGCACCAATATCCGGCGCACTTCCATTATATTGGTTGGATGATAAATTAACAATTGTATCGCCATTCCATTCAAAAAAAGCTGTTCCGGCATTAATAGCAGGTGAAGACCAATTTAAGGTGTATGGATTATCTTCATCATTACTGAACTGTGGGTCGTTTTCCAAGTTACCACCCTCCCAAACAACATTATCCGGGTAATCGCCTATAAATCCACCCTCGCCATCTTCAATAATATTGTGAGAAAATACCAAATTTGTATTTGTTGTATTATAGGGGTTGGAAATAATGAATTCGGCCATTTCATTCCCCCAGAAAATATTATTAACTATAAAGAAATTTGAACCCTGAATTCGATATTCAAATTCAATATTTCCTGTTTGCTCTCCAGTATTGTTCATGATTGTATTATTGACCATTTCAAGAATCTGTGGGCCAACAAAACTAAGAACAGTTACAGGACCCCAGTCTTCACTGACGGAATTAATATTATTCACAATTAAATTATTTTCTAGCCTGAGATAATCATTATAATCAGAACCCGAGTAAAAATGTATTAAATATGTCCCCATAGAAATTCCATTACTATAAGTATAAGTACTATTATTTATTAGAGTACTATTTTTTATAGTTGCAACATCGTAACAGCAGAAAGAAAATCCGGAAACCATTTCATTATTTTGAATATTAATTTTATCAAGTATTAGATGATATCGTTTTTCAATATCAAAATTTGCAGGACCATTTATAGTGTTATGACTAGATCTGAAAAAATTAATGATATTTTTAACGGAAATATTTTTTATGATTAAACCAGTATTCATATCAACATTAATTACGTTATTAAAGTTATCAGGATCAATTTGGACTTGATTTCTTAAATGAAGATTTTCAATGGAATAATATTTTTCACGCTGCCCTGCATCAATACCGCGTGAGAATTCTTCATCTAAAGACAAGATAGTAGAATCTTCTACTGATCCAATTATACTTACGTAGCTTTTTGTATTAAGTGCGAAAAATTCGCCGGAGTTATTTTTACTAAAGAGGCCGGGAGATAAATAAATCGTATTGGGATTTATGGGGTTTTCTTTAATTATTTCAAGGGCCCAATAAATATTTTGTAATGGTTCATCCGCAGTTAGTCCGGAGTTTAAATTATCACCCCAAGGGGCAACATACAGATCATGGTCCACGAGTTCAATTTTATGGTTTAACACATCAAAAACTGCCATATCACCAGATACATAAAATGAGTCTGCATAGGCAATGGTAAATGTATCTAAATAAACCTCTGTCAAAGGTTCCCAGGGGTCACCTATACGTAAATCGTTCAAAGATCCAGAGTGATTCAAAAAAATACTACATCTGTTTACAGGGTCAAATTCGGTGCTTGCAGCAGCTGAAAATATTCCTCCACCAAACCATTCGCTAAAATTATGGGTTACAACTAAATTGGATAGATAGGGAGCAGCATGTTCCACTATATACATACCTCCGCCAGTTGCATTATCTCCAAAAATATAATTATCTCTAATAATACAGTTATTTAGTGTAGGTGATGAATCTTGAATGTATATACCTCCGCCATATTTACTCCCAAGACTTGATACATATCCCGAGCCATTTGTAATTGTAAATCCATTTAATATTGCATCCCGGGTTTCATCATTATTAAACATGACCACGGATCCTTCCCGGTTCCCATCCAATATTGTTTCCCGTATGCTTGCATTAGTAGAATCGTATAAATAAAACGAAGTTAATAATACATTTTTTCCATTGAAATCAAGGGCACCCAAATAAGTCCCCGGCCAGACAAGAATGGTATCCCCATGGGTAGAAGCATCCAAGGCTGGTTGCACTCCAACATAACTATATGGACCTCCCGAGCCCACTTCCAGTATTCCACCCTTTAATCCGGTAAAAAAGAAAAGGAATAAATAAACTATACTCATTGGATATCAACCTTTTATGAATTTTGGTGTATTCTTAGTGAAATTATCTAATTAGGTTCTGTTTTTTAAGTCGGTGAAAAACCTTTCAAAGGTTGTTTTTTCCTTTGAAAGGTTTTTCCTGGTGTACTTAAAAATGCTTATGTGAAAAATCATGTGTAATAATTATTTATTTTATGGAGAGACACAAATGATGTTTTATCATTTACTTTAAATACAAAAGTTTTCCTTTAATTGTATTTTTTGTCATGGATAGTCGATAGAAATAAATCCCATTGGGGACGTTTTTCTGATATTTATTTTTTCCATTCCAGCGAAAGGTATGTGCACCTTTTTTCAAGGAACCTCTTTTTATATCAGCAATATGCCGACCTGTTACCGAATATATTTCAAGGGCAATTGTTTCACTTTTACCAAGAGTAATCTTTATTTCCGTATTAGAATTAAATGGATTGGGATATGCTTGAACGGAATTGGATTGCTTCTTTTGTTCCCTCACAGGTTTTCTTTTGAATGATTTTAAGGAAATATATTGAACGGCATCTTCTATTCTCACGTTTTCAGGTTTAAAATCTTTATCTTGATTGGTATCCCCGGCTATCCGTCCGGCACCTGTCTCTGTAATAGCTTCAAAGCGTACATTTTCTAAACTTGTATTATATAATTTGAAATTACAATGTGTCCCTGAAACGACTTCTGCCCCAACGCAAATATCATTTTCATTAAATGCACCCAGTTCAATGATATTATTTTCAATGGATTCAATCACAACAGGGAGATAAGATCCACTTTCTTGGTATGTAAAGTGAATGGGTCTTGGGGTATTGATTCTGAGAGGTTCCTCATGAGGAAAAACCCATGAAAATGTAGCCGGTTCTGTCATAGTAATAATATACATATTCCCATACACCAGTTGTTCACATTCACTGATTGTTCCCTGCTCATGGGGCGGGCATATTTCATCTGAATAAAATTCCCCATTCCTGCGGGTTAAAAACCAATCCTGTGCTTTAATGGAAATCATTTGGTCTAATATATATTGCGGGAATGCATCAGATGGGTGATTTAATTCAGGAAGGAAATAACAAATCCAATTTTCTCCTTCTGTTAACTCAATGGGGGTATCCGCTGCTATTTTAGTCCCGATGAATGGTGTATTAAATAAAGTATAATCATTATCTATGATTTCTACTTTATACCCATCAACACTTTTAATTAGATAATCTGCTGGCTCCCACGCAACACTTCTCCAATTTGAAAATTCACCTTCATGAATAATGGAAATTTCATCCACAAAAGAAAAAGGGTCATTCAAGTCAGTTAGTCCTGAGAAAGCATTGGCAACGGTTGTTTCATTATCATTCGGCAATATGGGGAAGCCCACCCAATTCCACCTGCTTTTTAACATTTTTTGTTCAATATCAGGTAAGTAATTGAAATTCGCAATCACGAAAGGTTTACCCGAACGAGGGAGATAAACCAAAGACCTTTCATTCAAAAATTCCCATCCATTATTGGGGTCATCTGGTTGAGACATGACAGCCTTGTATTGTTTCTCAGTTGTTGGATCATCCACATATTTCCAATAAACTGTGTGCCATTTATGAGGAGTTGAGGGACCTTCATATTGACCATCTTCAATTGTTTCTCTGTACGCCCAAATTTCATCGCCATCAGATAAAACAAAATTTTTATGTTCATCTCGTATTCTAAAATTTGGATGGGACACCGCTTTATGAATACCTCTTAAAACATTTCCCGTTTCTTCTGCCATTATATTTTTTAAAATCCAGAAAAAATATAATTCTGAATCCACAACATTAGCAAAACCTTCATTCTGCCAATCACCGCCACATCCTTGATCTCCATAAGTCTGGGGTTGGAAATTATTATTCATCCAATCATCAGTGATTAAATTTCTTAAGGCAGTCTTATCCATTGTGCCATTATGGGCAAACGTGTAAGTAGTACCATCATTAAGCGTGATAATAAATGGATGAGGTTTTTCTATATTAGTACAAGTTCCCGAGCTGGCCCTTCGGATATGTGCTATTGTACAGGTTACTCCATCATTGAAGTCATCGGGTGTGTCAGCACCACCATACCTCATTTCATATTGTGCATCAACAAAATCCCCGGAATCTGTATGAGGAGGATACTCAGATCGCCAAACCGGACCCTCTCCATTATAATAATTTCCATTATAGTAAATAGTTACCGGAGTTCCGTAATCTCCATTCAAATAATAATTCAATCCCCAACCACTATTATGATAACTTGATTGACCTCCTAAAATTAATAATTGGTCAAATAGGTCTCCTCCTGTCTCACCCATACTGAAATCAGTCCCATCTGAAGCAATCATGGCCCAAAACCGGCTTGCGAATAAAAAACTACATAAAAAAATAATGAGAAATAATGTTGTTTTAAGTGAATTAGTTTTCATAATTATTTCTCCAAAACTATTTCTTCATTTAATAAAGATAGATATTTCCGACAAAAGAATATAAAGACAATTCAATCAATATAATAACCCAGATTAAATCATTTTTTGAATAATATCTTTTTGAGTCACGGTTTCTTGCTCACCGTTATCAAGATTTTTTAGCGTCACTGTGTTGTTTTCCATTTCTGACTCACCTAAAATTATGGCGAAGCGCGCTTTAAATTTATTGGCATCTCGTAGTTGAGCTTTGATGCTGCGTCGGAGAGGATCAGAAACCACATTGAATCCCTTTTGTCGTAATTTATTCGCAAGAGATAAAGCTGTGGAAAGTCCAGCTTCATCTAAACAAACAAAATAAACGTCAATTTTGGATTCATCCGATTTTTGTCCCGCATCTTCCATTGCAATGAGAAACCGTTCCATACCAGCAGCAAAACCAATGCCTGGTGTTGATTTTCCACCCAAAGTTTCTACAAGTCCATCATAACGTCCACCGCCCAAAAGAGCATCTTGTGCGCCCAAGGCCGTAGATGTAAACTCAAAAACCGTCCTTGAATAATAATCTAATCCACGAACTAATTTTTCATTAATTGAAAATGGAATATTCATGGCATTTAGAAAGTGTTGTACGGATTCAAAATGGGCTTTATCTTTATTTGTGTAACATTGAGAAATAGTTGGAGCACCTTCTAATAGTTTTTGTTCATGTTCAGCCTTAGTATCCAAAATACGGAGCGGATTTGTTTCAAATCGTTTCTGACTAGTTTCAGAAAACTGAGCAAGATTGGGACGAATAAAATTTTTCAATGCTTCCCGGTATGCTTTTCTGCAACTTGGAGAGCCGATGCTATTTAGATGTAGGGTGGTTTTATTGTTTAATCCACATTCCGATAATATATGCCATGCTATGGCAATAATCTCGGCATCTTGCTCAGGGTTTTCTGAACCAAACGCTTCCACGCCAAATTGATGAAATTGTCGCTGTCGTCCTTTTTGGGGACGTTCTCTACGAAATAAAGGCCCCATATAATAAAGTCTTTGACTCGGGGCTTGCCCACCCAAATTATGTTGAATAAAAGAGCGTACCACGGATGCCGTTAATTCAGGGCGAAGTGTCAAACTTTTCCCATCACGATCTTCCCAACTATACATTTCTTTGGAAACTATATCAGTTTCTTCACCTACGCTTCTAGAAAAAAGCCGAGTTTCTTCGAAAATGGGAGTTCTAATTTCTTTATATCCAAATTGCTGGCAAACATGATGAATAATTTGTTCAAATTGTTGCCATTTTTGTGAGTCACTTGGTAAAATATCATGTGTACCTTTTATACTGCGGATTTGGTTCACTCAGAATCTCCCGAAATAGATGATACAAGGTCGGACGCTTTTTCAAGGGTATCTTTAGGAACAAAAATCCGTACGACTTCACCTGGAATGGTAGCGCTTTCTATGCTAAAAGCAGAGGCAGTCCAATCCATTTTTAAATAATATGGAATATTGTTTTTCTCTAAGATTTCCGCAGCCATATCTGCATAAATTTTCCCTTGAAATGGTGGAAGTGCAGCCCAAGTCATTTTGGTAAGAGGCATATCTACAGCACTTGCATTAATCAAGGACACTTTACAATCGCCACATTCAATAATGTGGTCTAAATATTCGGCGTGACATTCGGGACAGATCATAATAGCTCCATTATTAGTGTCAGAATTTCCATCATTGTTGCGGTGAGTTCAAATAAAGTTTTAAAGTCTTGGTCCGGAAAAAACACCCGACTTTTTCTCTAATTTTAAATCTTTTAGCGTTGGTGATTTTACATTGAGTTTAAAGTTTATTCCTTGCCCTAATCCACTAGGAGTCCAGTTTAAAGAAAGTTCCCAGCAGTGAAGATCACGATGTACCGAAAATGAATGACTTACTAAATCACGTTGAATCATATCGAATCGAGCCCGATATGATACGCGCCATTTTTGAGTTACATTAAAAGATGAATTAGTATTAACCCAAAACGTTTTTCGTGGGTCTTCGGGATTGGTAGCCGTGTAAGAATAACTCAAGCTTATATTAGTACTCCATAAATTTTTCCCGCTTAATGTATTTCGCATATTTTTCAATGGAGCATTCAATCCCGGCCCTGCCAAATCTTCATCAGCTTGAGTTGTATCAACCTCATTGTCTTCTTTAGTATTATCTGACCATCTTTTTCCAGAAAACCTAAAACCTGTAGAAAGTCGAGCCGATGTAAGTCGAGGTTCTAAGTATCCATTCTCATTTATATTATATTCAGAAATTCGTTTTTTCTTTTTCGAATCGTACGTGTAAAAATCGTGAGTCAGGCTTAAATCTAAATTCAATTTGCCAGCTATTTTTGATCGTAAGGAAGATCGTAAATTAGATAGATTCATTGAGTCAGCTGCAAAATTGTAACTTGTACTTATTCTCCAGCTTAATAAATCGATTTTTTTATATTCATCTCCTTTTTTTACTTTAGCTTGAAATACATTATTCAGCCCCAAATTCATTGACTTTCTTTCTGACCGTGGTGTGTTTCCAGCCATTGTTCCGGCAAACTTATCAAATATATATTCATTTCCTGCCGAATCTGTTTCTGTGATGATATATCCTAAATCCCGTCCAAATACTGGTTTAGAAAAATCCGGTGTCCAAGAGTAACCGATGGAAGGAGTCATTACATGACGAATTGCTTTAACGGGACCAATTGGAATGGGGAAAAGTCCATAAATCTGTGTATTGGAATTAATTGAAAATGATCCGGTTGTTCGGGTTGCAAATCCTCGGTTGGCAGCTTTATTAAAACTATGACTAGAGTCAACCCATTCTCCTTGAAAAGATTCGTCCACCCAAACAGATCTTAAATTGATACTGGGATTAACAGAAATATATTTGAATAATTTTTGTGGTGCATTCAAAGAAGATGTGTGAACCCAACCACTATTTTGTTCGTTTTGCACAATCAATTCTCCTGTGCTATCCGCTCCCCAAATGAAAGAGTCTGAACTATCAGTAGAAATAGATTCATAATAATCACGATCTTTATTGTTAAAACTTAATCCATAATTCCATGTAATAGTGTTAAACCATTTTTTATCAGTAGAAGTTGTAGGAATTAAATTGCTTTGTCCGTGTCTAAAAGATGCTTTGGGAAAAGTTTGATTGATAATATTGAGTTGAGTTCCAGCTTTAGTTGGTGCCACATAATAAGGGCTCAATAAATTTACTTTATCATCAATGAGTAAATCTCGATTTGAATAATAACTTGCGCTTAATGAATTTTTTGATTTTGGCCAGCGTTTAGAGTACGAAATGTTAGAAATTGATTTTTGATTCATTCGATCTGCTTCAGTTTGTCCATACTTCTTTCTAAAATCATAATCACCACTACTGGAATAAGTTACATTCGCATTAAAAGATTGATTATATCTTAATT
>Ga0233440_1000206_pt1 | contig 76529 bp, 127 predicted proteins | sample SI_123_September_5_FD_182791 | JGI IMG/M metagenome (GOLD analysis project Ga0233440, IMG submission 182791) | Seawater microbial communities from Saanich Inlet, British Columbia, Canada - SI_123_September2016_120_MG | ecosystem: Environmental > Aquatic > Marine > Inlet | place: Canada: British... | reverse complement strand
ATCTTTAACCTCTGTAAGATCCACAAGCCTGTTATACATGTCTGTTGGCATTCGACCATCATTCATCCACTGGAATATACTTGCTTTTGAAACTCCGAACTCTTTAGCAAATAATCTAGTGCTATCTGAATGCTTATATATTAAACTTGAAAACTCTTCTTTAGTTATATTCTGCCATTTACTCATAATTACCTCCTCTTAAAAAATGTATAAGTTATATAATCTAAGTCAATATCATTCCTATCAAACTTCATAAACCTAGGTTCTCTATTCATTATATCCTGCACAATATATCCTATTTTGTTCTTGAACTCAATAAAAGGACGTTTCTCATGCTGCATTACTGCGACCTCACTTGTATATTTATTCTGTTTATATATCTCTATTATTATATCGTTAGTCATCACCCCTCCATAATCAATTTATGTTCAATAAATACTTTCTTATATTTCTCTATAGTTAACTTATCCGCAGTCCTATTACGATCTTCTTTAAACTGCTGGATCTTATTGCTTTGTATTTCTATGTTATATTTAATATCGTTACCATCTTTTATGCCTAAGATTATTGTTCTCTTCTTATTAAAAGAATCGTGATATGAGGCTATGCAGTTATTCAGTTTTTGACCCCACTCAAGTAATTCATACTTAGTTTTAGGTACTATAATCGTTTCATTACCCACTTTCAAGTTATCAATCCCTTCTAATTTCTTATTAGGTTCAAATTCATAATCTTCAGTCTGTAATCTTTTATATTGAATCGTTACTTTATCGTGTAAATCTTTAATATTTTTAAAATCCTGCGGAGGTATTATCTTTTTATTTTCATATAACTGATCAACCGCATCTCTAAGATAATAGGTTTTCTTAGTTCTTTCTTTAAATATTTTAAATATCTTATTATTTGAATATGAATTTAAGAAGTATTTCATAGATTTCTTGCTATTATAAAGAATTAGCTTACCTTCATTCATTTGTATTAACTTCTCTATTTCGCCTCTATTCACCCTAGTTCTCAATATATTAATTATTGAAAACAGACCTGGACTCATTCCTTTTATGAGTTCTTTTTTAATTATCTTACTACTATGTTTCATTGTTTTTTTGATGAACATATCGAATGTCAAGTCTCTTCTTCTCATTATACTTCCTGTTTCTAACATTACCTTTGGTATAGGTACATTCTTAAGTGCGGGATAACATGCTTGTGTTAGTGCTCGTTTTACCTTGTTATCAACTCCTATTTTCTCACCGTTTAACTTTAAAAAGAACTCCGTTATATACTTGAATTTATTTCTCGGGGTCTTAAATTTAAGTTTACCATTGTGATTCATTAAGGAACGCATACTCTCTACTAAGTTCTCTGGCCCAACAATCCCGTTGTTTCTAAAAAACCCATGGAATGTACTATATATATGTAAACTATCATTTCTATATGACAGACAGTATGTTGTTTGTCTACTTTTAACATCCATCTTAGATCCGTGTGCTTTAAAAAAAGCAAAGTTTAACTTATTTTCTGATATAAATATGTGACATCTATTGCTTCTAGCATAAGTTTTCACCATTAAACTCTTACCCCACTTGGCATCAACTTCTTTATATACCCAGCGTTTTCTTTTTAAGAATAGTTTCCATTTATCTAAATTAGTCATTATAACACTCCTATATACTCTAATTTATTCTTAGTTCCAAACTCAAATAAACTATTTACTCCATACTCTTTACAAGATCCTGAACTATCTGTAGTCACGTCCGCTGTAGTTGTTGACGTCGCCACTATAATATATATCTTATTAGTCTTATTACTATAATAAATCATGCCGCCACCTCAAACTTCCAGTCATATATTAATGTGAACCACTCTTTACAGACATCAACTCCATAATGATCTACAATTTGATTCACTCTTGAGTTAAATCCTTCTAATTCAGGATTATTCAGTTTGGTTTTGAAACAATCGAGTACCGCACGTCTATTTGTATCCTGATATGCCAGTAGCGCGTTAACGTGCTTTGTTATCTGCACTTGTATCGGACTATCCGCCATTGCAAACTTTACTTGTATCACTTCACCTTCTACTTCATTAACCATAATATCACCTCTATTGTTAAAACTATTAAAATTATTGCTATTATTTGTATCATTCGTCCCCCACTATGTAAACCTCTCTATCAATCTGTAAGGCCTTCACGGTGTCGAGGTTGATCATCCTGTAACCTTTACAGTGCATGTCATAAACTGGTAACAATCCCTTGTCTATGGCGTTATACTTCATTCCAACGCCCTTTAAGTACTTCTTAACACCTAATCTACATGTCATGGATCTTTCAGTACCATCCTTTTTAAGGAATATTGTACTAAATACTTGACCATTAGACTTTTCGATTAACTCCAATACTTTACTTTTACTTACTTTTTTCATACTATACCACCTTATTCCATGTTGTTTTTTTATATGATTTAGTCCCATGATAAACTAAAGCAACATTCTTATTTAAAGTCAATGCTAACATGTCGTCTTTACTTGCGTTTACGTAATTGTCTGGTACATCCGACTCATTTTCAAAAACCAACGCATGTCTATGTATTTCAGGATTAATAAGGTTGTCTTGCTTTCCGCCGTAGGAATATATAAGTCTAAAGTTTGTTGGCACATTGTCCTTTAAATCATTGAATATCTCGACTTGCTTGGTATACGCGTAAAACAAAACGGACTTACCTTCAAAATGCCTCATAATTCTAAACCATGTTAAGGTATAATCTAGTGAGTAAAAGTCGCCAGCGTCATGTATTCTAATGAGTACCGTCTTATTCTTATTCGCACGACTGTTAACTTTAGTCTCAATCTCAGCGACCATTGCATCAAAGAATTGCGGAGTTTTAGATAATTGAAACTTTTCATTATGGCTTTTCTGGACATTAGACCATACATAAGCGCCTTGTTTCGCATAGCAACCTTGGATACACTTAGATGCATTAGGGCACGTTATAGTGCCGTCAAGGGCTTTATAAGCTGGAATAGTCCAGTTGTATATAGCCAGTTTATCATTGCTACTTTTCTTCATTTTACTATTTTGAGTTAATAATTTCATCCTATCCCCTTTGTTTTACTAGTTTATTCAATATTGCAATATGAAATAATTAAAAATACTTTAGCAATAATTCCCGCACTTGTTTCTCTGTGTATTCGCCCGACTCCAATTTCATTAGTATTGCTTTAAGTCTAATGTATCCGAGCCGATCTTTAATGTTTATACAATATATCATAGTTTCGTTTATCTCTTCAATTATATTCATTTTAATACCCCATATGTTGTAAAACTGTCTCAATTTGATCCTCTGAATACCCCATGTCTGAACATTTACTTTCATAGAACTCAAGCTCTATGTCATAAATATAAGCTCTATTCTCGCTTTCAATGATATCGTCTATCTGTTCTTGCCATTGATTCTCTAGATCATTCATTAATTTATCTAAGCTTTCTTTTTTCATCTGAAATCCCCACTTCCTAATAACTTATGATCAGAGCTATATAGTAACAAGTCATACCCATAATTATTTGCAACATTGCCATTATAAGGCAATAGTCTTGTATTGTAAGTTTCGTTACCATACCCACGATCAATAACTAAGACATACCCTTTTTTACAGTTAGCATCTATTAGAGCCTTTACTTCAGCATGATCTAGTGTTACAGGACAAAATGCGTAATAAGAATCATTTAATATGCTCGGATCTAAGGTTCCTGTATCAAATTGGAACATCTGTCCTTCAATCATATCAGACTGATACGTATCCAGTATTGTCAGGATCTCGTCTGGGTCTGTGTCATTAAATTCAGTCCCTATAAGCTCGTCTATTGAACTTTCATACTCTGCATTGTTACCACTATCTAAAAAGCTAAATAAGCTTGTGACGTCTCCATATGTGGCTTTAATGTGATATTCAGTTTGACTTGTAAACGCCGTTGCGCCCATGTTCTTAACTTCTATTAATGTTAATGTTTTTTTCATTTTATACCCCTTTCATTATCTCAGCGTATCTCAACGCCGCGTTTTTATTATTAAAATGCGAACTTATTACTGAATCACCTTCGATTCGGACCACTTCATAATTTGTATCAGTTGGATACCCAGACTCTTTATGATAGTTATTCACTGTAAGTTCGTATACAAGTATCGTGCCATTATCTGTTTTATATTGCTTTATTAACATATTACACCGCCTTTGATTAGTTTTTTAAACTGAACTTGAGCTTCACTGAACAAACCATACTGGTATGTAGTAACATCAAAACCGCTATGCACCACTACAGACCAAGTCCAACTTAGTGGATCCTTTGTGTTATGTTCGTGCCTATATATAGTTGTTGATTTAACTGGACCGTGAACGGTTTGAAGTTTAAGTCTTTTATTAAAATTTGCTTTATGAATACTCATTTTATATCCCCTTTGTTTTAATTTAACTCATATGTTATTTAACTCATACTAACCTATCGGACGGTCGAACTCAAAACTTTAGGGTTTAAGTGTATTATTTTCAATATTTGTATTTATGTCTGGTATAAGCAGGAATTATACTTTATATCCTGTACAACTAAGGACTTCGTACTATGTACTACGTCCTTTGTACTATCTACTATGTATACTTTGCTGTATACTTTGCTGTGCATAATTATATCTTGACAATCCGGTCTCAATGTGAGATACTTAACAAATATAAAGTGTAAGGAAACTTACATTTGTCTAAGAAGAGGTTCACTGCCTAGTATCGGACATTAAACTAGATACTTCTTAAAGTGGCTCTAAAAGAGTGTTGGCAGATACGGCCACAATGTATCGTCTTTGCAGATAGTGACATAAGCGACTATCCAATTGGCAAGGCTCAAGACTGATCTGAGATAATAAAGGCTTTGACAAGTTACACCAGCTCGCACTGGTTGGATCACGAGAGAATTAAGAAACGAACTAGGGTTGTTTTTTAAGAATAGCTCTTCTTTAAGAAGTTAAGTCTATTGCTGTGTCTGAAATGCTCTTAGAGTTATATGTGTATTAAGTCTTTAACTAAACTATTTAAATGAAACTTAAGATGTTACTAAGATAATGTAAATAAGTTTTCAGGATAGAAGAGGAAAGTACAAAGTAAACTTTCTGGACTTCGAGACCAAACTAAGTGTATTAAGATGATACAATACATTGAGTATTAAAATCATGTATTAAGTAAACCACTAGATATATTATATCCTGAATTAAGACAGGAATTAAACATAAGTAAAATCAACTAGTTAAGAAATCTGAAGTATAATAACTAAGATATAAGATAATTAAGTAAATATGAGTGAAACAGAGTGTATAAAGAACAATTATCAGATCAAATATACAGACACTTCACATCCAATGTAACAGTACTTCAGCTAACTTATAAATATCAGTTCCAGTTTTACTTATAGATCTACTCAAAAGCGTCACGGACCAGTGTCATTAGTTGAATGCAGCAATGATAAAGCAGGATATTAGTAATATTAGTCCCAATAATAGCATCCCTTGCAGTCCAATTACATAAAATAAAGCTATAATGATGATTAGTTCAGCCATAAAGAACCTCTTAGTTGAGTATAACCCAGTCTTATAACACCTATAAGTAAAAGTAATGAAGCTAAGATAGGCATTAGAGTGAAGACCATTGGTATACCAGTTAGTGAATAGGTCAGGATTGAAAGTAATATAGTTATTCCTGTAATCTTAAGTATAATCATTATAATTCTCCTTTAATAACAACCACATTGAGTGATTCTAAGTGTTTAGACTCTATTTTAGTATATTTAAATGCTTTAAGCATGTTCAAGACTCGTGTATCATTGAAGTATGTAGCAACCTTAATAATCTTAGCTAAGTTACCAGTCTCAATGGCTCTAATCATGATTCGTTGCTGTAATTCAGGTACATTAGTCATTAGATACAACCTCTGTAATAATGCCACTATTGATGCGTTGTAGCGTGTCAATGCTGATATAAATGCAGGATATTACTACTATAGTCATTGTTACCTTGATTATTGTTTCCATGTTATAGTCCTTTCTTAGTTATATTCTATTTCTATAATATAATACTCTCCTCTATCTTGTTCATAAGAATCACCTAACTGCTCTGATAAATAGTCTTCAGCATCAAGAAACGTATCGAAGTCTCTCATTGACTTATTAAATCTAATCTCATTACTCGCCCAGTCTGTTATAATATATTTAATCATGTTATAGCCCCTCTAGTGGTCGTTTGACGTTTGTTTTAAAGTACTTAGCCCGTGTCATGGGGCCTTGTTTGAATATCTTTATAAATGCTTGCAACATATTATGCCGCCTTCTTAAGTGTCTTAGATTGACGTCTTGTGAGTTTCATTGACTGGTTTGCCTTTATAACAGCGTCTTGGCCAAACGTCTCAACTAGGTTCTTTAAAGCGTGCTGGATCTTAGTTTGATCTAACTTGGTCATTAGTCTAGTTGGAATATCAGTTACATTAGTGCCATCGAATAATTCAAGCTCATTAGTCCAATGATCTAGATTGCTCTGGTCTCTCTCAAGGTCACGTGAATAATCCTCGAGTAGTTCGGTCTTGAATGGCCCGTTGGGGAGGGTATTGATCTGGTCTACCCTTTCTTGAATGTATTGCAATGACTCTGTAAAACGCTTTATATCACTTAATATCATGTTTCGTGTTCTCATATTGTACCCCTTTATTGGTGTTAGTTATATTATTTAATTAAATTCAACTTAATAGCTCTTTTTAGTCCATCTCGATACCAGCCGGAGTCTAATAGCCGTCTTTTCAGCTCCTCTACTAAGTATACGCCACACGGCTTTTTGTTAGTGTCTACTTGATCTATATAGATTTTAGACCAAATTAAGTGGTGGTGGTTGTTGTCAAGGCTACAGCGCCCTATTATGGTTGTCAAACCATTATCATGATCTGTTATCGATACTTGAGAGTCCCATGCAGCGCCAACTAAGTCACATGCTAATCTAGTGAGTCTGTTATTAGTAGCTCCGTGTCTAATGCATGCATCTAATAATGTATACTGTTTCATATTGTACCCCTTTATTGGTTTTAGTTTAAAATGTTTATTGTATCATTTAATTTATAACTACTGATATCGTCAGTCTCGATTGTTTTAGTGTGATTTGGACTATTCGTGTATTGTTTTGGAAGTTCTAGTGTGATAGTGTATCGGTGATCGTGGAACCCCATGTCATAGAACTCGTTTTGGTTTGGATCATTATTGTCTGTTATACTTATAACTGTAGCTTTAATGTGCATTAGTTACCCCTTTGGTTGGTTGGCTTGTTTGCCACATGATTACTTCTCGGTTGTTTGATTGTAAAACTTGAGGGTTTTAATGTAAATAATTAAAATAAATATATGTGTGTCAGATTGAGACAGTGTGTTGGTATGGGTATGGCAGGATAAGGGTATGGGGGGGGGTAGGGGGTAGGACCCCTTTTATTATTATAAATACCTCTGTGAGGGGAAGAGAACATATGACACCATTTTAAAAGAGTGTATTATCTAATATACGCCCATTATATTTTTTTAGAGTAAATTTAAACTAATACATCATTTATTCAATAACATTGATTGCAACTATGTTTAATTGGTCCGACAATGTAACATCTTCGATAAAGTTAACTCCATACACATGAAACACAGTAATTCCTAACATATTTTGATTTACAGAGCTAGAATACTTAGCTAGACACTCGTATTCACGGTACATGTGATCTACATCCACAAATACTGGATTATAATAGCAATGAGTAGGACTTATACCCTTCTCTTCAGTAAAGTCGTTTACCAACATTAATATCTCCTCTACATCATACTTTACTTTTTTATTATACTTCATTAATTCAATCTCCATTATATTTTTTTTAGAGTAAATCCAAGTTAATACACTATTTCCGTCATCCTAACATTATTTTGTTACTGTAACGCATTCTATACAATGTACATAATGAGATACGTTTTATGCACTATACTACATTATATACTCACAATAATATGCACTATACTGCATATAAAATGTTGTAGACCCCGCGCTACTGGGGCTCCCATCTTTCTCGTTGATCAGACGAGTATCAAACCGTAACTATCGCCATAAAGGACCGACAGCTGATGGTATCTCGGCAACTAATATGTCTCCAGTGGCCCGGCTTCTTACAGCATTTATAACTCCGAGATGAGTAACCACAGCTTTCCACATTGCTACAACATAACCAGAATAACACATAATCCTGAAAAGGTAAAGAATTAATTGACTTATGATATAAATAATGTATACTATACGTAGTACATATCCAGTTTTCTAGCTCAGGATGTAAAACAACAAGGCAGAGGTTGCGTACAGCCCCTAGGATGAATTGTCTGTATTGCTTTTTAATAAGGAGTTATAATGGCTATAATATATGAATATACAATAAATGAAATATTAGAAAATACGCACCACAGTGTAGATAGCCTAGAAATACACTACGTACATCCTCATTTGGACTATGTTGTAGAGATCGGGGTCATATTGGATGATGAGTCAACGATAGTGGTTTATGGAGATAGCCTTCAAGACGCTACAGATGAGCTTGCTGCTATTTTACTTTAACTCGACAGATAACTTGGCGACCACCCTCTGAGACAGCGCATTCGCGAACCTCAACACTAACAGACACACATCCTGATAGTAATAAAGACAGGATTATTAGTTTAATTGGTCTGTCCTCACGGCATTTACTTGATCCATGACATCATAAAACGCAATCATTTCTTCGCGATCAGCTCTGAAGTGTAAATTAGACTTAACGTCTACGATAATATCGCCCATATCGTCTGTAATGACTTTAACGCCACCTACGCCGGAACCATCATCGTTTTTAGATAATAGGCGAAGAAAGTCCATTAGATCTCCGTCAAAAAATTCAATATCTTCCATGTTCATTTTATCTCCTTAGTGTATAAAACGAGGTGTCTGGTTCCCCTACGCAGACCAGAACTTTAATGTTGATGGGTTTCAACGACCTCACATCAAGTATAATACACTATATTTTGGATGTCAAGGGTTATTTCAGGATATATGTTGGTTCTAGTGGGACCATACAAGCCTGTATATCGCTCGGTACGCCCTTTTTTCGTGATAATGTACATATTGACGGGCTTAATAGAAAAAATACCATAAAAACGATCCTCGTTTGTCTTATGGACTATTATAATGGGGTATTAAGCTAGATATTAGCTCTTATGGACTACTATATAGGGGTATTGGGTGATCTAGGGACTACTAGACCCAGTTTCTTCTTTCGATTATACACAGTTTTAACATCTATTCCATATTTCTCAGCAATCTCTACTCCATTTAGGAATTGTAGGGCTATATCGTGATCTAGTTTTTTAGTATCTATAGCAGGTCTCTGTAGACCCATTTTAGTATTGTACCTTTTGACCGTAACCCAGTTAACGTTATATTTATCTGCCAGAGCCTGGAATGTTAAGTGCTTTGGTGCATATTTAGATTGATTGTACTCCAGACTGTTAGCTCTGGTTAATAGGTCTTCTTTAAGATTCCTCAAAGTTACAGAATTAAGCCCCATCGCCTATAACTCCTTTGATTGTCTGGATTGATTCTTTTAATTTTCTAAGTTCTTTGACTTCTTTTTCCAGCAACTTAATTCGGTCATGCTCTATATCTTTGGTTATTGCTTTATAAATGTAAGCAGAAACGTTAAGAGTCATCTCGGCAGTTGATGGGTACAGCTCTGCTGGTGGGATATGGTTACCCTCAAAGGAAAATACCCCACCATTATGACCAGACGCATATGTACTATCGACTGTATTCAATATTTTATTTTTGGTTTTCGCGTCTAACTTGTCTAGTATCTCTTTTGGTATGGGTATGAGTAGAGATTTCATATTAAACTCCCTTTCTTTCTTCAATATATTCTTTAAGTTTATCTTCTTTTCCGCTTAATATAAAATCAGATGGTTTGTAATTATCTAGATTGGGGTTCTTTTCGTGCATCCAACTAAGAGCTTTCTCCTGCCCAAGTATCGGCTTCACCATATCGTAGATTTCCTGAAATACTTTTACATATCCGCTATGATCGTTCATCCTAACTCCATAATACGTTTTTCATATAAAGGGGTCATTCCTGGGTTATGTCGCCACCCGTTCCAATAGCCTTTGATATTCTTGATTAGATGTTCTCGGTTTAATAGTTTAAGTGACAGGTAACTGACCGGCGTAGGTACATGTTCTCTGCTTATAATAAGTTTCATTGCATAATTAATCTGATCGTAATCGTCTTCGGTGTTTACCAGGATTGTATTAAATAACATGTGAATATCTAAGATGCATAATAATGGAAATAATAACCAAGCAAACTTCCCTAAGGCTCTGATCTCCATTGCCCATACATCAAATACCGTAATATCTGGCATTTTTCGTTTAGCAGTCTTTGGGTCTACTCCATTTTTTATATAATTCCACGAAAATAAAAATAAATGCTTGGAATGCTGTAATAAGACTCTACCCATTGCTTTATAATTCTTCTCGTTTATAATACCAGCTAATACTCCAGAAAATTGATCTCTACTTAGAACATCAATAGATGCCCCAAACCCGTTGTTTGTCATTTCAGGATGTGGGTGTCTGCAGAATCTTCCAGGCTCTTTTTCAAAGAACTTAACGTAAGATCCTCCGGGACCAAGCGTAGTTCTACCTGTTAAATATAAATAATGTCCTGTCCATACAGCTGAATCTCCACCCTCCATGCTTCCGTCAGGTTGTATTTGACTCACAGCTCCGTACTTATCTTTTTTAATCATCTTTACTTCCTTTATGTCTTCGAGCCTTTTCTATAACTTTAGTCTTAGTAACTTCAACTTCTACTATACCACATTCTTTCCAGCATTTATGATCTTCTTTTAGATCTTCTACAGATGCGTACACTTTAACCCCACCAAGAGCCTCTCCTAGTTCCCAGGTATAATCTATACCACAACAGTAACCAATCTTCTTAGACTGACCCATTCTCTAATTCCTTTTCGCTCTCATAAGGACCAACTACCTTTCTGTAATATTCCATCTGAGCCCCAGCTAAGGCGCCCACAACATCGTTACAGTTTTGATAAGTAAGATCTTTACGTTCCATGTAAGATTTTAATATAACAGCAATAGCGTATTGAATCTCTCCGGCACTGTCTATGTCATCGTAACTTAATATCTTCATATCTTGGGCGTTTATCACATCTCTCCTGTCTCGTTTAATATAAGGCATGTAATTTATTCCTTTCTCTGACCGTTTTTGTTAAGTTCATTCAATACTCTAGCTTGTCCAACAAAAGCTCTTTTTTACACTTTGGACATTCAAATTCTTCGCCATCCGAGCTTATGTTTTCCCATGGATTTTTGTCATACCTATATTCTGCACTCATTAACTTCCATAATTCACCATCATCATTCATGTGCCTAATATCAAATAAATCTAAATACTCATCACAATATGGACAGTTAAAGTTCATTGAAACGTGTAGTGATGCTGTAATTTTTTTAGGTTCCATGACCTCTCCTGTTAAGTTCACGCATCGGACCAAGTAATGTAGACACGATCTTCTAATATTTTCTTTTCATATTCTTTAGCTTCATCAAAAGTTTTAAATATTATAACGCTAAAACATTCCGCACAAACAAGCTCTTGATAAAATGCATACCAAGGCCGCCACCATCTTTTTGTCTTTATGGCATACTCACCAGCCGTACTTTTAACTATTTTAGTCTCCATTTAATACCTGCTTTCTGTGTTAATTAAACGCCACATCTCATGAAAGTAAGTTGCAGCAATATAAAAAGTAATAAAAATATTACAATGGGTTCAAAATTATCACTTTCCACCTATTCTCCTAATGTTAAAATAACGAACCTAACCATATAAAAAATATGGCCCAGCTCAAAAACATAGTTATAAAATATAGTTCTACATTAAAACTAAATGCTGAAATATTTACAGCTATAAATAAAACGAAAAATGCAAGAAACCATATCCAATTATTTTCTAAAAAATTTAAAACTATTTCCATATATTCCTTTATTAAGACTTGGTCACGTATAATGTAAATAAGATAATGTAAACACCAATTGCCATAATACGGTCTCTGGTTCTCAACCGTCTTAGTCTTTTATTTTCTTCTGAATATTTATCATTAAAATGCTGAACACTGTCACCATAAGAAAATTCTTCACCGCAAGAAGGACAACCGTGATAATTAATCTTTCTTATTTCTTCGTTTTCCATAAATCCTCTCTACTGTTAAAATTACTTTGGCATATTAATTGCATATCAACCCCTTTGTTAAGAACCCGTAAAAAACGGTGCAATAATTAATAAAGTAAAAATTAATAAACAAATCAAATCAAAAAATAACAATTTCAGTCTGTCTTTATAATATTTAATCGTTCAAATCTCCTGTTAAAATTATTTTACTATAACCTCAATATTATCTATTTGGTTTTTTAAAGTACGTATCTTTTCTACTACAAGATTAACAGCGTCTCTTCGTTGATTATCTGTTCCGTTTATTGATGCAAATAGCTCATTGTGTATCATAGTTAATTCATTCTTTAATTGATTAATATCTATATTTACTTTTATCATTTGTTCCCCATTATGTTATTCGTTGCTTGATATTCTTGAGCGTCTCTCATTTCATACATTAAATCTCTAAGTCTATACTTATCACTACGAAAAGGACCGTCTTCATACCTATCTTCATACTCATTAAAGGTTGAGTCGTTCTTACATAGTTCCTTAGTTTCATTTATTCTACCAATAACGTCATCAAGAGGAACTTGTAAGCACTTATTAGATAGTACAACTTCTTTTAATTCGTCAATAGAAAACCCATCAGTTTTTTTAACTATAGATTTAATCTCTTCTTTTGAATCAATATGTCCTATCTTTTTATCAAGGTAGTACTCTCTACACTTAGCATCTGGGTATTGGATCTGAACTATAGATGAAAATCTACCAGGTCTCATTATTCTAGCAGGGACTTTAGATATATAATTCGTAGTTGCTATATATACAATATTATCTTTCTGTACTTCCCCATCTAAAATATGTAATAACTCACCTTCATAATTTTTAAGTAACTGATCCAACTCTTCAAATATAACTACTATTTTAGTATCAGGTTGAATATCATCAAACACTTTAAAAGCTTTAGTTAATATTTGAGGGTTCGGGTTGAATAAAACAACACCACCTCCAGCAACAACTTTATTAGCAATCCTGTTTGCCAGAATGGTTTTTCCTGTACCTGGGACTCCATGCATTAACACCGATCTTTTATATACAAAATTATAATCATTAAATAACTTGCGGCTATCATCGCCCAGGAATGTGTCTATCTGTCCTGCTACTAATTGAAACTCTTTTGACGGAAGTTCTAGGATCTCATCAGAATTAAAGCTAATTCTCTCAAATAACAATTGATCAGCTTCTTGTATATAATGTAGCTGGTAATGTCCTGCAGGTAGTTTAGGTTGTCTATCACTGTCTAGCTGTACCACATATTTATCGTGTACTTTTACGTAATCTTTAAATCCCATTTTAATCCTTTTTTTTGTGTTTTGTTAATTATAACATATTTTTATTCAATATACAAGTATTAAATATACTCATTCCCCTTTGGTCTAATAATCCTTTTTATATATTTATCAATATTATCAGGTCTCATTAAATAATATGCCCAGAATATGGTAGCATGCTTTGGTTGATGTTTCTTTATATACAACCCAAGCTTCTTTTTATCTTCAGTTAGACTTTCTGATATACATAGTCCAAGTTTTACCTTAATTTCATTAAACGCTTCCGATGTTTCTATAAGCAAGTCTTTATACTGAGATTCTAGCTTATCTGTTATCTCCTCAGCCTCGTCACGAAACTCTTCAGGCAATTCCTGTAGATAATCGATGTTAACATTACCATCATCCATAGATTCCCAGAAAGATAAGGGACTCATGCGCGATATCATTTTATGAATTCTACAATACTCGTCACCTTTTATCTTAACACGCAATCCTGACTCAAATCTAACAACGAAACCCTCTTCATCTTTAGGTATGGTCTTCTTTAGTTCAATCATTTCTTCTATTGTATGGTTATACTCTTTAACTAATTCAATTCCAGTACATTTTGATATCATACCACACTGGATTCTAGTTTGCTCTTGCTGTGACTCTCTATCTACCATCGAAAGTAAAACTAACTTCTCATCATCTCCGTAATTAGCAACAATTTTATTTTCAGGATATATGATCTCAACAAGTAAGGTTAATTTTGTGTATACTTTACTCATATCGTATTTCTTTAATATCTCCTCAGCCTTTACTGCTTGTGGGCTAGAAAATGCCCCACGAGTTGCTACGTTCCATTTGTTGTTATGATGGTGGATTATACCTAACGAACCGTCGCACTTGTCTGTAACTGTATATGGTTCATCTGGAAGGTTCTCTAATTGAGTAACTGGCATTTCATTTATATTCCAAAACTTTTCAAAAGGGACAGCAACAAAAGCTCCTGTAGTTCTATTTAAGATTAGCCCACGAGAATGTATTGTAACTTCATTCCAAGCTCTATCAAACGTACATTTATCTGTATAGTTATAAAGTACAAGATCTCCTTTAACAACTTTACGTAAATTCTTCTTCTTAACTTCATCTTCAAATGGTTTCAGGAATAGATTCTCTTCTTTATAATGCTCTGTTAATCTTGTTGGAATAAACGACCTCTCATCTTCTATTAAATTAACTATATCATCTTCAGATAATAACTTAAGCTCCCCATCAAACGCAACATCAATCATATTATCTTTCTTGCGATACATTCCATGAAGATGTCCACTTAAATATATTTTATTAGGATCGTTTTCTAGTTTAAATTTAGAGTAACGAGTATCTCTACTATTATCTGGAGGCAAGTGTGTCATAATAACTTCAACCCCATTCTTCAGTAATAGATGGTCTTCAATCCCACAACCATCCCATCCCGATTTTATATAACCATTGACTATACTTTCTATATTTTTTTTATTATGCCAACGAACGAAGCCAGAATCATGATTACCTAATGTTATATATTTGACGCCGTTCAAACTATTAACTAATTCTTTATCTAAAGCTTTTCTTTTATTAATACCAAAGTCCCCTAGAAAATATACTTCATCTTCAGGATTTACTTGCGAATTCCATTGTTCAATTATTGCTTTATCCATTTCATGAACGTTAGCGTAGGGGCGAGCACAATACTCTATAACGTTCCTGTGTCCTAGGTGAATGTCTGAAGTAAACCAGCGTTTCATAAATACCCTTTAAGTAATGCTACTATGTGTTTTCCGCCAGAGCCGTATATTTTCTTAAGCTCCTTATCATCTAAATCAGAAATATTATATTCTTTTAAGAAATCACCCTTAGCATCGGCCAACACTAATTGAATATACTTTCCAAGTTGGTCCGGAGATTCTATCTCTCCATGCTTAGAGAAAGTACTCTTAACTCGATTGTCATTTATATAAGACTGGAACTCAATTTTAGCGTTAACTATTTTAGTGACTTCGTCAGTACGCTTCTTCCCAGGCTTTACTTTCATTTTTTCAGAAAATGCATCAGCCTTTTTCTTTAATAAGAATCTAGATCCTACTTTACTGTAGTATTCTCTTTCATAAGGTTTAATAACTATGCCTTCAGATGGGTTATTTTCTACCCCAAGTACTTTACTATTAAAGTCAGGACTATATTCTAGTGCTTCTTTTAAACTGCCAACATACTTTAATAAAGGCGCTATATTATCAATTTGTAAATCTGCCATAATTTGTTCAAATTGTTTCTGAGATAACATCTTATCATTAATTTCTATATCAAAAAAAGATATACTCTTTTCTTCTCCGTAATTTATTCTTTTTTGTACTCCACTACCGTATAACTCGGCAAATACCCTAACGGTACAGTGACATCCGTAATTATCAACGTATTGTTGTAGTTTTATTACCTGAGGTTCGTATTTTTTAAGAGTACTCCATACATCAAAGAACTTATCACCTTCTTCTAAAAAGGAAGTTCTTTTACCGACTCTCATTTGTTTGTTAGTCTCAAAATATAATTGTAAGTTAGACCCATCTAATTTTTCCCTAATAGAATACTTAGCATCCTTTAGTTCAGGGTATTGTTCTAACATTCTTAAAATAAACTTCTGTTGATATGAATTTTCAATTGAATTATATTTTTTAAACATATTACACCAACTTCCTTATCTTTAATAATAGTAATTCCATCTGCCTGTGGTTTAAACCAAGATACTCTTGCCCACCTTCTCCAGCAAACACTCTCTCTTCTGGTCGCATCTTATCTGTTTCTTTTATTATAAGATGTTTGCATAGATGTTTTATTTTATTAAAAGCAATATGATCTTCTCTCATCTTATCAAACTCTTCTATTGATAGTGATACAGTTGTCATTAAAATTCCAACGTTATGTCTTGTACTCGTTGATATAACGCATCATAATCTAATCTAATTAAATTATACATATCTTTATAATAAGTCATAGAGTGCTCTGCTGTCATTTCTCCAACCTTCCTAACATAAAAGTAACCAGATCCTAGTTTGTCAGAATACTCTTTATCATATATCTCTAGATATGGAAACTCTTCTAAAATAATAAATACATCAGAGTTTGGTATCTTTATATCATGACCACACCCCTCTTCTTTGTGAAAGTGTTGTATATATTCAAACTTTATTGATTCATAATCCATTAATACCCCCCTTTAAATAATCTTTTATATCTATTATAGATACTTCTAAACCATCCACTAATTTCGCTTCATCTAAAATTGAATCAAATACCCCAGCACTTACTATGTTCATACCTCTACTAGTTTTTCTGCACCTGTATAATGATCCTGAGTGGTTTTTTACTAGATAAAAATCACCACCATCTTCTATGCTTTTTACTCCGGATGATAATCTCCAACTATCCCCATCAACATACCCGCCAGACCAAGATCCTAGTATTTTATAGTTAGTTTCTTTACCTTTAAACTGGATTAATTCCCATCTATTTGGAACATATTCGCTCATAATTCCTCCACTATATTTAAATTATCATATTCATCTGCTGTAGGTGCTTCGTAGTTAATCAAATACCTATTTACTATCTCTTGAGCTAACTCAACATCTCCGCTTACAACAGTCGGATGACCAACTCTAGTAACAACTCTTTCTATACATGTAGCAGTATTTGTTTTTAGTTCAAATACGGTCACACAGTACCCAGCTTCTCTAGCTGGTTTTATAAATCTTTCACGTTGCTCTTTATTGAAGTTTTGACGATCAATTAATATCCTTGGAACTTCATTACGGATAGCTGCTTTAAAATGCTCTAGATAAGCTTTCCTACCCATCTCATCTTGCGATATACGAATAGACGTGTCGTTCTCAAGTGTTTTAGAAAAAGTTGTTTTACCAGAACCTATAGGCCCTACTAATATCATTAATTCTTTTTCCATTTTACCTCCCGAATAAGTCTTCTATTAAATCTTCCCTATATTCTTTATAAAAATCAGTACCTAGTAAAGAAAAGAACATTATCCCGTATTCCTCGGTGTGGTTTAAGTTAAGATCACAGTGACCTAACTCGTGAAATATCAAATTCTCTTTACGAGCAGGTGAGGCAGATTTCCAATATGTAGGATCTATGCCGATTGTGCGCATTTCAACAGCATAGTGACAAACACCAACCTTAGGTCTTTTGTGGATTTCAAAAACTATATCCATATTACCTATACTATTACCTTTATATTCTTCAAACAACTCTACGTATGGTATAAACTCAGGATCTATATATCCCGTACGTTCGAAACCGGAACATGCTGTTAATAGTAGTAAAGATATTGTTAATATTAATTTCATAAGCCTATTAACTTAATATCCTGATTCATTTTAAAAACCTGTAATACTATTTTATCGTTAATCTTTTCTTCTATAACTGGTAGCATTTTAGCTGCTAGATCTTTGTCGTCATAAACAGCAACCACGTTACTTTCGCTATCTAATAATATGTATACTTTCATGTTAGTCTCCACACTCTAGTTTGAGTTCCTATTGTTTTTGGTGATAACTTCTGAATCGAGAACAATCTATTTTTCTTAACATAAAGAGGTTCACTCTCTTGATACTGAAGTTTAATATAATCTAAGTTTAATAACCCATCACTAACTGCACTAATTACAGATTTAATCTCTTCAGATTCATGCGTTACCGTATATTCCTGCCCACCGTCGAATATAAACTTATAAAAATTACTTGATTTTAATGCCATGTCCCATCTCCGTCTTCTTCTTTATTTTGTGTTTTACCTAACTCACTAACTATGTCATCCATAGTAATCATTTTAATTTCACCAGACTTTATTTTACTCTCAAGTCTTTTTTGTGTAAAATACTTATATCCATAAAATCCACCAAAACTTATTAACTGGTATATAACCATAGATGCCATAAAATATCCAACAAATGTTAAAAATTCCATAATATTCCTTTAATGTAAGTTAGAGTTATCTTCTGAAGGATAGCTCCATATTTCATAATCATCGCCATCGTCTAATTGACTAACAACTGAAGTTACGTAGTTATCAGTGCCTATGACCAACCCTTGAACTGCGTCTTTATTTTCTATACAAATATCCCACCCAAGCTCTGCGCAAGCTTTTTGTATATCAAGAATATAATCTTCTGGATTCTTCTCGTCTTCTTTTTTGCTCACCTTAAACCGCCGTCTGTATTAAATGTATAATAACTACAGATACAACAAGACCTAATCCGATGCCAAAACCAACAAACACCCCTTCTACTAATCTTTTTAGTAATGATCCTCTTTTATTCATGAGTAAACTCCTTTATGTTTTCTATTTTTTCCCAGTTATTAAAGTCATTCATTGATAACTCTAAGATAATTGGTGATTTATTTATTACCATATATTCATTAAGTGACGTTTTATATAAAAAATTAACATCAACTTTCATATTTAATTGATTAACAAAAAATACATCAGCTATTTTAATAACAGTCTGCTTTCCTTTTTTCTTCCAATATTGACCTTTTTCCATAACTAAGTATATCTAATATATATTAATCTGTCAAGTCTTTATATCTATTATTTAAATCACTACTATTTGCATTAGAGCAAACATTCATTAACTTTGCCAATGAATCAGATAAACTGTTATTCATATCAATGTAACCGCTCATCATTTGTTGTGTTGCAAATATATAAGCAATAAAAATTATAATTACCAAGTGTTTTAGTCCCAATAGTATCTCCCATATTTAGCTATTATTTTATAGAATAATTGTCTATGCTTTTCTTTCTCTCGTTCATCTTTCCTGTGAGAATCTATAAGAGATTTTCTCTCTTCTTCTGACCTCTCGTACTTTTTACCATCTTTTAATGTAATCATTAAACTGTTTGTTGAGTTTGGTATAGATTCCCAACCAATCTCAGTATCTCCGTATTTCTTATTATGTAAATCCCAGAAGCGGAAATAATCAGAATTTAACCACTTCTCTCCCAACTTTATAGCCAATTTAATTGATTTCATTTTAGGTATATATGTATCACAAGTAGGACAATGGTGTCCGTGGTTTTCAAATAAATATAACATCCTTTTAAGTTTAAAAACTTCAAGCTCAACTAAGTAATAATCATCAAAGTCATGGCTATTATATCCTATTTTAGCAAATGCTAACGATCTAGAGAATTTATGAGGAATTACCTTAACCGGTCTGACCATGTCATCAAACTTATCAACTATTTTCTCTAATAAACTCTGCAACCTCTGTAAGTGCGTCAATTTTTTCATCCTTATCTAATCTCCTAAAAAATACATGAGCCATAATTCTATATCGCTCCATCGCTTCTAAAACGTCCACTCGTAACTTATCTTCTTCTCGTTCGTAACCTTTATTATCAAAGTCATCCATCCTATATTCTTCCTTATCACTTTAGGTACATACTTTTTTTCTAATACTTTTACTTTTTTATCAAGGCCGGTTTGAATATAACTAGCTTTAGCTGTAGCATTAAATGCTGCGTTAACGCTACTAGGTTGTCTCGTGTTAACATATAGAGTTAACAGTAAGCAGTTAATAAACCCCATACATACCAAACGCCTTAATCATCAATCCTGTGAAAATTGCAGTAGATTGACTTGTTCCGGAAAGTGTTATCCCAAAGGCTTTTCGATCCTTACCATTTATAGTATAATCAACAATCTTTCCATAATTGGATTGAGGTACATTCTTAGCCCCTATTACATTTATTCTTTTATCGTAACACGCAGGATAGTAAAGGCAGTTATTGTCTAGATTTAAACTCTCATTACCCGCTGCGGCGTTGACTATAATACCTTTGTCTAAGATTCTCTTTATAATTAGACGTTCTCTTTTATCGGAGAAGAGCCCACCACCACTTAAATTAAGTATATCCGGCTTCAATATATAAGCATATTCTAAAGATCTTATAAACGCTTTTGAAAGGTCTCCGGCACCGTTAGAATAAAATCGTATTACTATTATACAGTATTTAGATTTACCAGCCTTATTTTTTATCAATCCTGCAATATTTGTACCATGTCCATGCGTATCAACTACACTCTTATCTTTAGCAAAAGACTTATGTCCTGATTTGCATAGATTAGCTTGCTTAGTGTATGCTTTTTGTATCCCAGTATCTATCACTGCGACTCTTAACTGTTTAGAATAAGCTATATTTGTAAAAAATAATGTAAATAATAAGTATTTCATACATTCCATAATAATACATTAAATATATAAAGTCAAGGATCGATTTAACAAATATAAAGTGAATACTAACGGCAAGAGACATGGCCCAAACGGGAACACGCGAAAGCAACAAGGTTATTACGCCAATAAAGATTCAATTTTATATGAAAAGGACATTATATGCTTAAAAAATTGAAAGATATATCTCTGAATTACTCTCTTATAGTTTTTCTTGTTTTTGTTGGTAAGATGATAATACTAACTCCATCGTTTGCAGATAGCATCATAGTATTGGTACTGGCTTCATTATATGGATACACTCAATATTTAAAAAGATTTCAACCTTATAATTTAGATAAAGAAGTTGCTAAAGACTTATTAGAAGTTAAAAGCGCTCTTAGTAAAATGAACTTCATTAAGGCTACAGATCAAGTTAAAGAAAAAAGATACTTCTAATGTCCACAAAAGGTGAATTACAGACTTTAAATCTAGAACTTAAGCAAGAAAATGAAGGGCTGAAAGATACAGTTACTATATTGCTTAAAGAAGTGGATAAACTACAGAACGTAGATAGAAATTTAATACTTAATCTAGCATTAACTCCAGAGCAAAGAATTCTGGAAGTACAGATTCAAAACATCGAAGCAATATCTAACATTCGACTATTAACTTTAGAAGAAACCAGAGCGTTGGACTTGCATATTAAAAATAAGCGTTTACTTGACGATAAAAGTACAGTAAATGCTGACTATACTAAAGTACCCGACGGTTTAACCGAAGCGGATCTTTTACAAATAGCTGGAAGTGTTAATGGCGACTCTGAAAAGAAATCAAAACGACGAGGTAAGTCGAAAACAAGCAGTAAAGATACTGTGGAATAAAGGCATCCTTGAGTGGAAGCTTGATGATTTACAAAAAAAGATCTACCGTCAATTCTATGACGATACTGATGATATAACTACTATGTTAATTAGTAGGCAGAACGGCAAATCCTACCTTCTATCAATACTAGCAATAGAATCTTGCTTAAAAAGGCCAGACGCCGTAGTTAAATTCGTAACCCCTAAATTAAAGATGGTCAAGAACATTCTAAATAAGAATATGAAAGTCATATTAAAGGACTGTCCTCCAGATTTGATGCCAGAATGGAAAGAAGGCGAGAAAGTTTGGAGATTTAAGAACGGAAGTGAGATTCAAGCTGCTGGATCAGATAACCAAAACTACGACAACGTTCGTGGTGGTACATGTGATCTATGGATTGTTGATGAGGCAGGATTCTGTAATGATTTAGAGGAGGTTGTTTACTCGGTTTTAATACCAACAACAACTATGACCGGTGGAACTGGTATATTATCATCCACCCCAGACCCAAAAGACCCAGAACACCCCTTTATTACCTTATTTGTTGAACCTGCCGACCTTGAAAATAGGTTATTTAAGTATACTATTGATGATAATGTTAGACTAACCGCTGAAGAGATACAAAGGATCATTAAAAGGTACCCAGGTGGACGAGATCACCCTAGATTTAGGGCTGAGTACCTATGTGAGATAATAAGAGACAGTGAAACAACTGTAATTCCTGAATTTGACGTAGCTGCAGAAAAAGACATAGTTAATGGTGAGTATGAAAGACCTAAGTACTTCGATGTATATGTTGCAATGGATATAGGTGGTAAGGATTTTACAGTAGCTCTATTTGCTTACTTTGATTTTACCAAAAATACTGTAGTTATTGAGGATGAGTACGTTTTAAGGCGTAAACAGAACAGTAAAGAGCTTGCTACAGGTATAAAAGAGAAATTAACTGGATTATACGGAGAAAAGCTGCCTTATTTGATGTTTGCAGATAATAATAACATTATATTACTAAATGATCTACAAATGGGCCATGGTTTAAACTTCCTTCCAACAAAGAAGGATAATAAAGAAGCAGCAATCAATAATGTTAGATTAAAAGTGCTTAATAGAGAGGTTATAATACACCCCAGGTGTAAGACACTGATATATCACTTAAAGAACGGTAAATGGGCAAAAAGAGCTAATAGTAGTACAAGTACTGGTAATTATAAGCAATTTGCTAGAAGCGCTGATGGAGGTCACTTTGACGCTCTAGACGCTGTTATATACCTTATTCGTAATATAATCTTCTCTAAGAACCCATATCCAGCACATTATGGTGCTTTATCACCAGATAACGCATATTCTAGAGAGACTGAAGACAAAAAATACGATTTCCTTTCAGATATCTTTAAAGTACGCAAATCCTTGAAAAATTAACAAATATAAAGTGAACCTCCAATTTACCCAAAGGTGGATAAATGACGTCTAAAGATAGAGAATACTTCGCAGCTAAAGATGGCGAAGATACTGCCAGGATTGTGCTTCAAAAAGCTAATAAATGGTTTCATACACTTGACGTCAACGGATACTTAGATAAATTAAAAGAAGCATGGTCAGCATACCATGGTGCATATTACACAGATGTTGGATCTGGTCACAGATTAACGTTTTCTGGAGAACAGGGCGAATTGGTTAATTTACCTGTAAATCATTATCGTAACATATGTCGTCACATGCTTACTATGGTAACTTCAAATAGACCAGCAATGCAGGCTAGAGCGACTAATACTGATTATAAGTCATTAGTTCAAACTAAGCTAGCAAATGGCCTATTAGACTATTATATGAGAGAAAAACGCCTAGAAGACTACTTATCTACAGCAATAGAGCATGCAATTGTATTTGGTTCTGGTTTTGTTAAGATGGAGTGGAACTCTACAGCAGGTGAAGTTCATGACTATATTGAGCCAGTAAATAAGAGAAAACAGTCGTTTCAATCATCAATAGATGAAGAGTCTGGGGAAGAGATCGAAGAACAGATGTTTGACGAAGACGGATCTCCAATGGAAGAAGACGAGTTAGACGAGGATGGGAATCCAGTTGAACTAGAGTCTGGGTATCCTGTATATGAAGGTGATGTCGTATTTAGTACAGTATCTCCATTTGATGTTGTATTTGATAGCACTAAAGAAGATAATCAGAAACAAGATTGGGTTCTTATAAGGTCGTTTAAAAACAGATTTGACTTAGCCGCTAAATATCCTGAAATGAGAGATGAGATATTAAATCAAGAAACTAAAGACGAAAAAGAACGATATGACTTTAATGGTGTATTTTATGATGAATCAGACGATATTGCTATATATGAGTTTTACCACAGACAAACTGAATCAATGCCTGATGGTCGTTATTTGTTGTTTGTTGAATCTGATGCAGTTTTATTAGACACAATTAATCCATATAGAAAATTACCTTTATACAGAGTATCTCCGGGAGACATATTAGGTACTCCTTATGGGTATACTGACACATTCGATTTACTTCCCATTCAAGATGCTGTAAATAGTTTATATAGTGCTGTGTTAACAAACCACAATGCGTTTGCAGTACAAAATGTACTTATTCCTAGAGGTGCAGACATTAGCCCTGGGCAGCTCGCTGGTGGATTAAACGTTATAGAGTATAACACTCAAGCAGGTAAACCTGAACCTTTGAATTTGACAGCAACTCCTCCTGAAGTTTTTAACTTTATATCTATATTAGAAAAGACCATGGAAACTGTATCTGGTGTTAACTCTGTATCTAGAGGAAACCCAGAAGCTTCATTAGAATCTGGAAATGCTTTGGCCTTGGTTCAAAGTATGTCTTTGCAATTTATATCAGGATTACAGCATTCTTATGTTAAGTTAATTGAAGATGTTGGTACTGGTTTAATTATGTTACTTAAAGATTTTGCCTCAGCACCTAGAGTTGCATCTATCGTTGGTGAAGCAAATAGAACATACATGAAAGAATTTAATGGTGATGATTTATCTGAAGTTAATAGAGTAATAGTTGACGTAGGTAATCCTCTTGCTAAGACGACAGCTGGACGAGTTCAGATGGCAGAGCAGATGCTACAGATGAATTTAATAAAAACCCCAGAGCAATATATCAGTGTTATAAATAGCGGTAAGCTTGAGACTATGACCGATAGTATTGATCGTCAGTTAATGTTAGTTAAATCTGAAAATGAGAAGATGATAGCCGGAGGAGAGGTTCAAGTTATTGACATAGAACCTCATTCTCTACATATCAAAGAACATAGAGACATACTATCAGATCCAGCATTAAAAGAAGACCCTACTTTAGTTAGTAATGTTTTAAACCACATACAAGCGCACATAGACGCGTTAAGACAGGTGGACCCAGATATACTGATGCACATAGGCGAACAGCCTCTAGCACCTCCAGGAGGCTCTCCTGCGAATCAACCATCACCAGATGATATGGTTAATCAAAGCGCTATGGGACAGACTGAAGAAATGTTACAACAACCTGGAGAACAACCTGATCCAACTTTACCTCAACCAGCAACTCCGCCACCCCCCTTTGAGAACCTTCCAACTAACGCGGCAGACGTAATACCAGAATAATGTTTTTACCTGCACTTTTTACAATAGGACTTATTATGCCAGATCCAAAATTACTTGAAGCTTATAAAATGGCTCAACAAATGGATGAGCAACAGTCTATAGAAAATAGAATAGAAGACGATGAAAACGTAACTAACTTTTTAAATACAATAGGCCAAATTGAATCCGGTGGTGGAAGAAACTTTAACCACGAAGAAATACAAAGTGGAATGCATAAAGGACATCGTGCTGCAGGAACTTATGGTTTGATGCCGAATACAGTTAATGAAGTTTTAAATATGATGAGAAGAGACGGTCAAGTAAATCCTGAATTACAAGGATTAAGCGCTTTACCTCCAGATAAAATGAAAGCATCTTTAGAAAGCGATCCTAATAAAGAACAACAGATAGCTAGACATTTAGCTAAGTATGTTTTAGCAAGACAGGGTGATCCGGAAAAAGCTGCTTACTCGTGGTTTCAAGGACATAACTTAAAGCCAGAAGATATAGATGCAAGAAATTACAAAGATCACGATTACGTTAAAAAATATAATAAATATAAGGGGTCATAATGAGCAGGAAGAGAGATTTGATTAAAGGGTTTAAAGATGCGGTCGGAGCTAAATATAACAGCGATGACGACTTGACTGCCAAAGAAAGAAAAGAATTAAAAAAGGCTGAAGGTAATGAGGTCGTTCGAAAAAACATATGGAAAAAGAAAGGCTTTTGGGACAAAACTAAAAAGATGATGAAGTCAGCGTATTACGGCGATAAGAACAAGTAATAATAAAGGACCCTAATGGCCAATAACTTAAAAGGATATGACGCATTTCAAGTACTGCGTAGCGTTTTCGATGTAGATAAAAACTGCTTAAGGGTTTGTATCGTCGATGGTGCCGCTGGCGGTGGTAGTCCTATTGAGGTTATTGTTGATCATACTACGGACTCAATTAGATTGGGTGATGGAACTACGTTATTTTCATCAACAGCTATTGGGACCAAAACTGGACTAGATGTTAGTGTTATAAACAACTCTGTTGGACAAGTTCCTGATACAGATTCTGTAAGTATGGTGACTTCTGGAACCGAGTATAACTACGTCCTTCCTATAGGGACTAAGTGGTTTGAGATAAGGTCTAGGTTTAAAGGTACGATTAGTTTTGGGTACTCTACTGGTAATAGGAATTTTACAGTAATACCCGGAAATACTAAGAAAATAAACGATATAATAGCAACTACCGCTATTACTATCTATGTAAGCAGCACTAAGGGTGGCGATACATTGGAAATACATTATTGGATTTAACAAATATAATATGAGTGATTGGGTACTCTAAACAAAAATAAAGGGAGAATAAAATATGAAAGATCAATTAATATTCGACACCACGGATGCTAATACAATAGCTGATAGTGATAGTGTTGGTGCATTTTTGCGGGCCAGTGATGGTACGTTACTTACGCATACAGACGTAGGTGGAAAGAAAGCATTAGATGTTAGAATGGCAGAAGGTGTAAATGTTGAAGTGGATTTAAGCCACGTTGACGATTCTGTTCGTCTAGGAGATGGTACTGCTTTTTTTACCAGTACTTCAGAAAACGGAGATATTGCTTTAGATGTGCATTTATCAAATACATCAATTGCTGTAACTGCTACAGATTTAGACATCAGAGATTTAGTATTTGCTACAGATAAGGTAGACGTATCTGGATCAAGTGTTACGGTTACTGCTACTCAGTTAGACGTTGACGATCTTACTTTCGCTGACGATAAAGTGGATGCCTCAGGAAGTACTCTTGGTGCAAACGATGGAGTGGATATTGGTGATGTTACAATCAACAATGCTGCCGGAGTTGCTGCTGTTAATATTCAAGACGGTGGAAATTCAATTACTGTTGATGCTGTTCAATTAGATATCGACGATTTAAATGCAACTGATGATGCTATAGCTTCTTGGTTACATGATGGAACTGGAACTGCTATTACTAGTACTGGTGGAGCGATTGACGTTAATCTTGCTAGCGGAACTTTAGCCACAAGTGATGCAGCTTTAGCTGATACTGCAATTTTATCTGCAGCTGATACTTTAGCCGCTGCTGGAACTGCTGAAAAAGTTGTTGCAGCAAATCTTGCTAGTAGAAAATACCTATTAGTATATAATAACGATAATAGAAAAATGTATGTTGGACATAGTGGTGTAGATGCTGCTAATGGTTTTCCTATATCTCCTGGATCTTATATTGAAATGAGAGCTGGAGCCGCTGTTGATGTATATTACGATTCTGCTAAAAGTGGACACGCAATTAGAACTCTAGAATTAAGTTAATCAAATAGGGGAGTTTTTCTCCCCTTTATTTTTTGAGGTTAATATGAACGAAAACAATTTTAATGAAGATGATTTAAAAAAAGTTACAGAATTTTTAAACTTTATTGCAAACAAAGCAGAGTTTAACGGATGGAAGACTGAAGATACTGTTACTCATTTTAAGTTATTAGCAAATATGCAACAAGTAATATTACCTAAAATAAAAAATAATATATTAGAAGTAGTAAAAGTGGTTGAAGCCGACGATAAGGGATCTAACTAATGATAGAAGCATTAGATGGCCCATCATCTCAAGGTGTAATTCCTGTGTCAAATTCAGTAGTGTCTGAAGTAAAAGTAGGCGTCACTGTTTTAGATGAGAGAAAAGTGGTCACTATACAACCTTCAGGGAAGATTAGAGTATATTTCGGAGATGGGTCAACAACACCAAGCGCTGCTACAGTATTATCTGATGGGTTTAAGCATGGTAAGGATTCTATAAGAAGTTATGAGGCATCTAGTTCTCAAATACTTTATATAGTATCTGATACAGGTGCTAGTATCAACGTAACTATTGCAGAGAGGGCATAATGTCTGGTAGAGATGAATTTGAGCAGACCGCAGAGGAAACACCTTTTGATAATTCAACTAACGGATTTACTGCGGATAAAGTTCAAACCGCTATTGAAGAGATTGGCGCAGGGGCGAGCCCTGGGTTTACTTTTTCTAGACCGGGTAGCAATACAGGTAATACTTGGCTTAAAATAGCCGGTGGTGTTGTTTCTAACAGATCAGGAATTCCTGTTTTTATATCTAACCCAAAGTTAATAACCGTTGTTGCTACATGTGAGAATTTAAATACATATGATGTTAAAATATACGAGCATGATGGAGATCAAATTAACCTCACACTACTCTCAACGCATAGTGTAGTCGCATCAAGATCTACAACGTTTACAGTAAATATAACCTTAACTCAAGGTAAGCAGCTTGCCGTCAGAACAAACGGAACAGTAAAGAATCCTGGTGTTAATCTGCAGTTAATAGGTAATAATTAATGGATAAAATACTTAAAAATAATACAGCATCAATTGTAGACGTTACGGACGTTGGGATAGAAGTTCCAGCAAGTGGCACATTTACAATAGAACCTACTGATTATTGGATATTAGCCGCATCAGATGATACTTCTTCATTACTAACCGCCGGTACTTTGACTATGAATGACGGAACGTCTGACTTATCTACCTCAGATGGGATCAATTTTTTAAAGTTTGGTGAAGATTATGCTACATGGAATGCTGATAGAATACAAGGTATTACCGTAGATGATACAGATATTGCTAATGGTAAGATATTAAAGTATAATTCAACTAGTGGTAATTTAGAATATGAAGATGATGAAACTAGTGCATCTGTTTTTGGTACACATTATAATTATCTAGACTCAGACGGAAAATCTACAACCACATCTAACGGATGGGTTGATAAGGTTAATCTTACTACAACATCTCTAGATGCTGGTGATTACTTAGTCCAATGGTCTGCTGAGATATCATGTCCAAAAGAAGATATGGTTGAAGCTAGAATGATGATCGGCGGATCAGGTGAAGGTGAGGTAACTATGCATCACAAAGGTGAAGATGCTACAGTATGGTCTATGTTTTCTGGAATGAAAGAAGTTACACTAACTGCAGGTGCTGTTAATTTAAAAATACAATATGGACAAACCGATCTCGGCGGTACTGGAAGAATAAGAAATGCCAGAATATCTATATGGAGGGTCGCTTAATGGCACAGACAAAATATACGTACTCAATAACGGCAGATACATTAAATGGGGTATATGATGGGAAGCTTGCATTAGAAATACAAAGCTCGTCGATCTTAATCGCTCTTGATTATACTGCTTCTGGAGAAGTTGGGGAAACTTCTGATGTTTTAAATATATACTTTAAAGATTCACTTAGCGTTGGTGACGAAACTACATTAGACAACTTAATTGCAGCTCACGATGGGGTTGCACTCCTTAAAGATAAAGCAATTAAAGCAATAGTAGAATCGCAACAACCGTTTGCATCAAAAACACTTCCTGATGGTAAAAAGTTATTTGGTAGAGAACATGGCGTAACTCCGGTTACTATTGCTGCCGGTGCCACGGGTTCTTTAGTTTTTGAAATACCGTATGCTGCCGCTAAAATAACCGGAGCACATATCCTGGGTACAAAAGTGGGCGATACTGTTAATTTTAAGATATTAGATACTGATACCGGGCTACTTACTACAATTCCATTATATCCATTAAATCAATTTGGATTTTCTGTTAATATGCCTGATGGAGAGTATAAAAAAAGCTACACTTATGATGCTGATTTATTTTTAGGTCTACATATTTCTGTGGAGTATACAAATAACGGAACGGAGACCATTACAGTGTCTATGAATTTAGACATACATGAGGTCGTGTAATGAAAGTTGAATACTTATTCAGTAACAACAAAAAGTGCGGATCTAGATTAATATCCTGGGCCGCTAAATATGAAAATCTTGGATTAATAGATAACCCAAGCCATGTTGCTGTGTTATTAAATGAAAATATGGTAATAGAATCTACATTTACTACTGGTGTTAGGATAATACCTTATACTAAGTGGTTAGAGATAAACAATGAAATAGCTAAAATTCCTTGTGATAGATCTTATAGAAAGTCAATGGACGTGTTTAAAGAGTTAACATCTCTTTGGGGTCGGAGTTATGACTGGAAAGGTATATCATTTTTTGCGCTATCATACGTAAAGTTGATTATGTTTAAAGAACCAATGCCAGAGGTTAATTCCTGGAATAACAAAGACTCTTATTTTTGTACAGAGTTTGTTGCTATATTGTCAGGATGCGCCTGTTCTATGCATAGCCCGGCTAAATTACTTAAAGAGATGATTGATGTCTAAACAAAACCTAACAAATGTACAACAAAGAATCAAAGCTAAGAGAAAGCTGAAGTTTAAGCGCAAAGTTAGAGATAAAATGTACATTATTGTAACAATCCTGAGTATGGCCGGAAACATATATTTTATGTCCGAACCATATCAAGAACAAATTATAGACTATGTAGTTGATTTATATAACCAGGTAGCTCCAATTGTGGAGAGCCTAATTAACCAACTGCCAATATAAGGCACTAATTACCCCTATATGGGATATTAAGGAGAAATGTATGTCAATACAAGAAGATAGCCCCGAAGCATCAGCTGAGGAAGTAATAGGTACAATAGACGCGTCACATGATGAAGTTATTGAATCTGAAGAAGTAGAAGGTGAGGATAGCGGAGAAATAGACGCTGAAGATGCTACTGAAGAAGAATTAACCGAAGTACTCGAAGATGAAGATGCGTCTGAAGAGGAAAAAGTAGAAGCAATCCAAGAACTAAAAAAGAGAATGACCTTTAAGATTAACGGTAAAGACGTTGAAAAAGAGATCGATTTAGGTGATGAAAGCTCAATTCGTGAACTTTTACAAAAGGGATTTGCTGCAGATGAGCGATTTCAAAAGGCTTCGGGCATGGAAAAGCAAATGAAGAGTTTTGCTGATTTGATGCAATCAGACCCAATTCAAGCTTTAAAGGCAGCTGGGCATGATATGGATAAGCTTGCTGAGTCATACTTAGAAAAGCGTGTTGAGGATATGAAGAAGTCTCCTGAGCAATTAGAGCTTGAAAAGCTACAAAAAGAGATCGAAGTTGAGAGAAAAGCAAGAGAAGAGCTTCAGAATGAAAAGGTTAGTTTAGAGCAATCTAGAGCCCAAGAAGAGTATTCTAGGCAGTTAGATGTTGAGATTACAGATTCTTTAGCTAGTTCAGATCTACCTAAAAGCCCATATGTGGTTAAGAGGATTGCTGAAAACCTAATGATTGGGTTAGATCAAGGTAATGAGGACATTACAGTTACTGATGTATTACCCATAGTTGAGAAGCAAATTAAAGACGAGATTCGTCAGATGTTTGAAGCTATGCCTGAGGATATCATAGAAAAGGTCCTGGGAAATGATGTTTCAACTAAGCTTCGTAAGCGCAGGATCAAGAGAGCTAAGAAGACAACCGCTGAGGCAACTAACATTAAACCTACAGGTCAGTCCGAAGATAAGAAAGCTTTAGCTGACAAAGAGCCAACTCCAGCTAAAAAGGCTAAGGATTTTTGGAGTAATTTCTAGGTAATATTGTATTGGGTGCAAATAATGTGCCCAATATGGTGTATAAGTTAACAAATATAAAGTGATAGAGCAATATATTATGTTATATTTTGTTGGAATCGGAAGTACGCCGTTTGGAGCTTCTTGGTAAACCCGTAATATTGATTAATTATTTGGCACATATCATTAAATAATAAACAATAAATATCAACAATTATATGTAAATAACGTATAATAACCAAGGAGCACATTATCGCTGGAGAAAATACCATAACCACACTAAATGGTTTATTTAAAGAAATATACGCAGATAAATTAGAAAATTTAATCCCAGAAGGAACAAAGTTCATGCAGAAAGTTCCATTTTCTGGAAGAAAGAAAGCTTTAGGTAGCTTATATCACCAACCTGTAATATTAGGCCTAGAGCACGGTATTACTTATGCTGGACCAACTGACGATGCTTTCGCATTAGATGACGCTGTTAACGGTGTAATCCGTGACGCTTCTGTTCAAGGTTCACAAATGATGCTTAGATCTCGTCTTGGTATCGCTGCTGCTTCAAGAGCTGCTGGTGGAGAGCCAAAAGCATTTGAAAACGCTACTAAGTTCCTAGTAAGAAACATGCTTCGTTCAATGTCTAAAAGACTTGAAGTTGGTTTGTTTTATGGTGGTGTTGGCATAGGATCTGTAGATGCACTTCCTGTAGGTAACGTTTTAGTTGTTACTACTGCTGATTGGGCACCTGGAATATTCGCTGGTTCTGAAGCTATGAAGATTGACATCTATGATGCTACTTCTACTACTTTACGTGGTACTGCTCAGATTTCAGGAATTGACATGGATACTCGTGAAATCACTGTAGATGCGATGCCTGCTGGTACTGTTGCCACTGACATCATCTATTATAAAGGTGCTAAAGGTAAAGAAGCTGCTGGTATCCATAAGATACTAACTAATACTGGAGTTTTATTCGGCATAGATGCTTCTCAATATAACCTTTGGAAAGGTAACGAAATCGATTTAGCTGGAAATCCTCTTTCTTTCGCTAAGGTTCAAGATGCAATTGCTCGTGCAGTTGAAAAAGGTCTTGATAGCAACGTATGTGTTTTCGTTAACCCTAGAACTTGGTCTGACCTTTTAACTGAGCAAACTGCTCTACGTCAGTATGATAGTTCTTACAGTGTTTCTGTTTCAGAAGCTGGACATCAAGAAATCACTTTCTACGGCCAAAATGGTAAAGTAGAAATCGTTCCTAGCATTTATGTTAAAGAAGGATTTTCTTATGTTCTTTGTGAAGAAGAAATGTTAAGAATTGGTTCTAGTGATATCACATTCAACCGTCCTGATCAAGGTGACACTTTCTTCCGTGAGTTAGAAAATGCTGCAGGATATGAATTAAGAGCATACAGCGATCAAGCGCTTTTGTGCTACGCTCCTGGCAAGAATTGTCTTGTAAAAGGAATAGTTAATTAATTTAAATACTTAACTACTCAGTTAAGATATTATATAAAGGACTCTGCAATGGGGTCCTTTTTTTTATGTCTCACCATGAATTGTATACCACCTTTTACTTGACATACAACCTCATGTATAGTATACTGGTAATATGAAAACTGGGATAATATATAAACACGAAAACAAGATTAACGGTAAAGTCTATATAGGCTCAACTATTCAAACTACAGCTAGAAGGTGGAGAAAGTCAGATAAGACCTATAATTCATACAAGAGTTGTACAGTATTCTACAGAGCGTTAAAGAAGTATTCTTGGAACGAATTCACTACGACGGTCCTTGAAGATAATATACCTTTTGATAATATAGCTGCCAGGGAAGAATACTACATAAAGGAAAACAATAGTATAGCACCTAAAGGATATAATACGGTAAATATTATAGACAGTAGAGTTGTTTATACTGAAGAAACTAAATTAAAGATATCAGAGTCAAGAAAGGAGTATTACAAGAATTTAAAAGAACCCATTATAGCGTATAATAGAAATCACCATATTGAAGTTAACGATATTTCTTGTAAAAAATGCACTAAGTGTAATTTAGTTTTCCCTTTAAGTGGATTTAATGTTTATAATAAAACTTGGGATAAGTTAATGAGGATCTGTAAGAGTTGTCAGATAAGCCAAACTAGGCAGTATAGGGAGAAGAATCCAATAAAAACCTTAACAAAATCAGAGTTTAAGCAATCTTATAGAGATAGAAAAACTACCGCCAGACCATTTATTGGCGTAAATGATAATGGAGATAAGTTGTATTTTAAGTCAGGTGTAGACGCCAGTGTAGGTGGTTTTGATAAAACCGGTATAAGAAGATCTATATTAAACAATAAGAAGTATAAAGGATATTCCTGGTGCTATGCTGACTCTATATCTAAAATATATGCCAGAAAATGCAAGGTACGTAAGGTCGGATGGTCTGAACATAAATCATTCTTAGATAAATATCATAGACAAAAAAGTATACCTACAACGGTTTGTTATGGATTGTATTATGAAGAGGAGTTGGTTTGTTTAATGAGCTTCGGTGTTCCTAGGGGTAGGAGAGTTGAGTTTAAATGGGAGTTGTATAGGTTATGTTATAAAGGGAGTATTGTTGTTGTTGGTGGGGCCAGTAAGTTACTAAAGGCCTTTATAAAAGAATATAATCCAGATAGTATACTGTCCTATGCTGTGTCTAGTTATAAGAATGGAGGGAAGGTGTATTTAGCTTTGGGGTTTAGTTATATTGGAGAAACTGAGAGAAGTTATCATTACATTAAAGATGGAGTTAAGTATAGTAGACAAAAGTTAATGAAGCACAAACTTCCGGGAATATTGGGAAGTGATTACGATGGATCAAAGAGTGGCCCAGCTATGCTCAAAAAAAATGGATTTATAAAAATAATGGAAAGTACTAATAATATATATTCATTAATCTTAACTTAAGTTGTAGTTGTTCACTTTTCATCTATATACTTTACTTTATTACAATGATCTATCTTTTTTGTATTATTAAAAACACAGTCAATTCCAGCACAAAAAAACACTAATACAAACAAAAATACTATATATTTAATAAATGCTATTACTTTTTCTAAAATCATCTACATCCCCTTTTTATATTAAAACCCCAACGCATGTACTATTAAAGCAATCTTGATCCAAAACCTCATACTTCTACCTCTCTAAATAACACCAATTGATATCCTGCAACAAACAAGTATAAATACCAACCACGCTCTTTAACTTTCTCTTCTCTTGATGGACTCCACCGAGATGACTCATACCTAAATCCATTTATACCAAACCACATCTGATGCTCTGGTTCCGCTTTTCCATAGAACCAATCAATCATTTCATTGCTCCTCTTATCATTTTAGCCACCAGAAACGTCGCCACAGTACATAAAACCAACACTCCTGCAGCTGTATACTCTTTTTCTAAATAGCAGTAACCTGCCAAATACGCCTGTAGTATAACAATTATATAAACACTAAACAGTTTCTTCATCTACTCTCTCGAAAGTCTTTTCTTGTACATCATCCGGAGTAAATACATTTAATAGCATCTGGTAATGATAATCACAAACATAGAACTTTGCGCCTTTACTATTAGTTTTAGTCCCCACAACAGGCTCGCCACAATCTTCAAAATAACACTCAACTATTTTCACACAACACTCCACTTTGCATTTCTTTCTGACTCATAATCTAGTAATTTCTTTATATGATCTTCGCATTCCAACTTAGTCCCGTAAAACCGCTCATTAAGACCCATATAATAGGGATAGTATGTATAATTTAACCACTTAGGTTCTCTAAAGAAAATATACTTCTTACCTAAATATTGAATACTATACCTGAATCCATTTGTAATTAATCTATACTCAGTCATCTTCAGGTTCCCACACATGCTCTGGCTTTAAACCAAAAACCTTAGGATCAACCGCAGGAGGTAACATCCCAGCTCGTTCTAATCTACCTAATATTTCTTTATCTATACCTTGTAGTAGAGGTAACTCGTGTTCATATAATACTGTATCTATAATTTCCAACGCATCACTTCTTTTCATAAACTTCCTTACATTTTTCATAATACTCAACAGTATCAGATTTATCTACATAGTTACCTACAATAGTATTCTCTTTATAGTTCCTCAAGAAAGTCTTTATAACCCTAACATGCCTATCTAAGTAATCTTGAGCTACTCCTAAATTATCACAATGAACCTTAGCTATTACTTTATTATCAACAATCCCATTGTCTGACATTTCAAGCATCCCTAATATATCAACATCTATTATAGATCCTGGAATATACACGTCACTTCCTAATAAGAACACATCTAATTGGTCCCCATCTTCAGCTAACGTATCTTTTATGTACCCATATGTTGCAGGATATGTCAGTTTTGACAGTCGGTCAACCCTCAACTCTCCAGTAACTTTATCTATCTCATACTTAACATTAGATCCAACTGGTATCTCAATCTTCATTGTTATCATTTAAATCTCCTATACCTTGTAATCTATATTATATTGCATTTATATTCCTCTAAAGAAACCACCTCACTTGAACATATTTTATTTATTTTTTTATTATGTATTGTTTCAAGTATAGTTAGTTTATCTATCAAGAGGTGCTGTACCTGTAGTCTAATAATCAGGTCAAAATTCTTAGCATTTTTTCTTAAGTGAACTTCTGTAACTCCAAGAGAATCAGCTAGCGATGTTATTTTCTTTTGTACATCGTTGTACTTATCCCAATTATCTTGAATCATAGTTCTCCTTATATTTATAATACATATACACAACTTCTTCTTTTGTTAATGGACCTTGTGCGTGGTGGCAGTAGCAAATATAGGCCCAAGGTTCTTTATGTATACAATCTTCAATCTCTTTAAATGATACATTCATTTAAACCTCCTATGAGTTTTATATAATCCATGATTTGTCTGCCAACATCCTATAAATAAGTGAATACCAAGTTCGCTTATATCGTAGTTACATTCTTTAATATATTCTATGACCGCATCATACTGATACACTTTAATTAAAGGACTATAATATCCTGTATGTCTATATATAAAAGCTAGGATCTTAAGAGCCATGTAAAGGACATCCTCCGCTAATTGAATAATACCCAAAAGGATATGCATCCTGGTTATCTAGCTTAGCGCATTCGCATTTTACTCTTCTCCAAAACATATGAAATTTCTTATCTAAAGGAAATCCCCAAGCTTCTTGTAATTCAAATTCAATTAAAGTATAATAAGCGTCACATAATGTCAGGAAGTCTATATCGTCACTTTCCATCATCATATCACATAAATGCAATCTTTCTGAATGTAACTCTTTGATTTTATCTAAATTAGTCCAGCAATTCTGTTGATCTAGTAGCTCTTTATTTAATATTAAAGCCTCTACTCCCTTATGCCAAACAACTCTCTCAGCACTGGGTATATGTAATGGATCGTGGTATTTCATTTCTTCTCCAATTCGAAGTGGGGCAAATCATGGAATGATTGATCTGTAGTATCGAAATCACCATTCCAATCGCTTCCTAACCTAAGCTTAATCCCCATTCCTGCGGCAATTCCTTTAATAAATCCAGCAAATAAATAATTTCTATTGTAATTATCCCACTGAATCGGATAAGCAATTGCGTCTACAGCATGCGAGGTTCCATCAGGTTTCTCTATATGCATAGAATTGAGCGTCTTACTAGCCCCAGAACGAACTAACTCCTGTTGACGCTCTAAGGACCGTATACCTTCTAGTATAGTAAAATCTACGTGCTTAATAGCCTCATTGAACACTCTCTGTAGATCTGGGTGACATGTTTCTAGCTTAGCCTTTGATTTCCTGCTAAATTTATACATTTAATTCCCTTCCTCTGATTCTCCGCCAGGTAACATCTTACATATAGAACAAACCAGGTAAGTATCCGGTTCTTCTCCACTTCTGACCCAATTATGATTCTTTTTCAGCGTGTAACAGTGTTTATTACTCTCACTATTAGACGTTGATCTGAATATAGCTATTATTAAAATTACCATTAATATAAAAATAAGTTCCATATAGGCATTATATCACAGATTTAGACCGTGTCAAGAGTAAATTTAACAAATATAAAGTGAAGCCTTAACTCACAATCTAGGGGTATATCTTGCCTAAAACATTGATCGTCAATAACAAACCGTTTTCGTATCCAACTAAAGGTGATGAACCAGGCTGGGGCTCAGATGCAACTAAATGGGCAGAAGAGGTTACTAGCGTATTAAATGACGTTGTTGGGCCTAATGATATATTAGAATCTTCGTTCAATATTGTGAATAATCAAGCAACACTTGCTGATATAATAGGCCTAGTTTTCAATAACGCAGCAGTAAGATCTGCTGTTGTTCAATATTCAGTTTATAGAATTTCTACTGCAAACCCGTCTGGTTTTGCTGAGACTGGTGAAATGCACCTTATTTATGATAATAACGTTGGGTGGTCTATAGCTATCGGTAATGTTGTTGGTAACTCTGGAGTAGATTTTGATCTTACTTCAGGTGGACAAGTTCAATATAAATCAAATGATATAAATTCTTTAAATTATTCTGGTGTAATACATTTTAGAGCTAAAAGCTTAGCTCAATAAGAGGGAGATAATTAATGCTTAACTTACTATCAATAATCAAAGGTCTTTTGATACAAAACGATACGGATAGAACCAAAGAGGTGGCTATCGAAGCTGATGTGGCCTCTACTACCGGAACTCGTACTACATTAAAAGCAAAACAGACTGTAGATCGAAGTATAGATCTTCCTGATGCTGATGACACTTTAATCGGAAAAGCAACTACAGACACTCTTACAAATAAAACAATTGACGGAGATACTAATACTATTCAGGATTTAGCTTTAACTTCTTTAAAAACTGAGTTAGCTAAGGCCAATAAGGTATTGAGTAGAGATGGTCTCGGTGTTACAGTGGACGCTAAAGATGCTCCAGGTGGGGAATTTGTAGGAGATACGGATACACAGACAATTACTAATAAATCTATTGACTCTGATAATAACACAATAACTAATATTGTTGATGCTGATATAAAAGCTGCTGCGGCAATTGATGCTACTAAGATCGGTAACGGAGATGTAGATAACACTGAGCTGTCTAGATTAAACGGATTAACTGGTGATGTGCAAACTCAACTAGACGCTAAGATAGATGATTATGGTGCAGGCGTAGATAACTCAGTAATGAAATCTAATGCTGCTGGTGATGCTGTAGAACGATCTGGTGTTCTAATTGATGACACAAACAACGTTACAATTCCTGGAGATCTGACGGTTAATGGGACTACTACAACGCTTAACACGGCAACTCTTGATGTTACGGATACAAATATAACAGTAAATAAAACAGGTACTGATGGATCTTCTGAGGGTGCAGGATTAACTGTAGAGAGAACTGGTACAGATGGTTCTATAATTTATGAAGACGCTTTAGCTTCTAAGTTTAAATTAGGTGCTTTAGGATCTGAAGTTGAAGTTGTGGATGTAAGTAGCACTCAAACTGTTACAAATAAGAATCTAGCGTCTAGCACTAATACAATTACTGGAGCAAGTGCTGATAGTATAACTAGAGCCACAGGCAACCAAAGTGTAATTACAATTCCTGATGCAACTGTTGCTGATGACGTAGTGTTAGAAGACCATGCACAGACTGTTACTAATAAAACAATAACAACATCTAATATTGACTTAACGGGAGCTGCTTCTGCGACTAATAGAGCTGTTGTCAGTAGCGATACTTCAACAAACTTAGGTTTATTGGCTAGAAAAAAAGGTGCTGTGTATTTTGATGATACTACCAATACTTATAAAGGTGATGATGGAACGTCGCTAATAGATCTTGGTGGTGGTGGTGGTCAGGGTGGGATAAACTATATATCTAATCCTGATATAGAAAATGACACTTCTGGCTGGAGTCTTTACAACGACGGAGCTTCGGCAACCCCCGTAGATGGGACTGGTGGGACTGCTTCTGGTATATCTTTAGGTAGAACTGTTAACGCTAGTATTATAGTTAGAGGAGTAGGCAGTTTACAGTTAATTAAAGATGGTGCTAGTAAACAAGGCCAAGGTTTTTCAACTGATTTTACAATAGATAACGCAGATGATAACGGTAAGAAGTTAAATGTATCTTTTGAATATTCTACAGTAAATCCTGGGTTTGTTTCAGGAGACATTGCTGTGTTTGTTTATGATATCGATAACACAACACTCATTGGGAGAGTTAGTAACGACAACGATGGTGATGTTATTGCTACAGCCGATAGTAGTACTCATACAAAATTTCAAGGAGAGTTTTATACTACTAGTTCTAAAAATTATAGATTAATATTTCATATAGCTACAACAAATACAAGTGCTCATGGAATGATTTTAGATAATGTAAAAGTTGGTCCAGAACAATTTGCTCCTGGTGCTATAATTACAGAGTGGGAAGCTTATACGCCAACGACTCAAGGCTTCGGTAGCATTTCAAGTGTCGATTGTTGGTGGAGAAGGGTTGGTAGTAATTATGAGCTTTCAATTGATTTTAATTCAGGAACAAACACGGGTGTCGAAGCTCAAATAGGACTACCTAACGGTAAAGCTATTGATTCGTCTATAGCATCTTCTGTAAAAATGCTAGGTAGCATGGGTACAAGTTATGCTACTTCTATTGATTTAAATGTTCTAGGGACAAGTGGCGATTCTTTTCTAAACATGGGCCGCGGTGACACCGCTAGCTCCGGGTTAACTCCTGTTAACGGAAATTCCATTGGAAATGGTTCAGATATTTCATTCACGGTTTCGGTTCCAATTGAAGGTCTGAAAGCATCTAACCTAGTTTCAACGACTGAGGCTTTGTTTAGTACAGCAAAAGCTAGATATAAAACAGACTCAGGACAAGTTATCTCTACAGGTAGTACTACAATTATAGATTTTGATGGTCAAGAATATGACGACCAAGGCTTGGTTACAACTGGCGCAAGTTGGAAATTTACAGCACCAAAAACAGGATACTATAGCGTTAAATCTGCCTTGCTGTTTGCGGGTAGTACAGCTTGGACTGAATCAGAGTCGGCGACTTTTATATTATTTAAAAATGGCGCAGTTTATTCTAACCTAGACAGAGAGACGCAGTTTGGTGCAACGTCTACATTTATGCAAATAAGTGGTAGCGATACTATTAAGTTAGTTAAAGGTGACTATATTGACATAAGAATTAACCAGAACTCAGGAGCTAATCAGGTACTATATACGGGTGATGACAAATTCACATACGTTACAATTGAAGAGCTCCCAGACTTCTCAGTATTCGGTGTTTATGGTGAAACTGAATTGGTTGAGGCAAGTTCGGGGTTTATTTCTTTTCCCATTACAGCAAGCACATACGGGGATCTTGCAACAATATCTCTATCACCAGGTGAATGGGATATACAAGCACATGCAGTCTATTATTCAAATGGAGCAACAACAACAAGCTTAGTTCAACTGGGTATAAATAACGTATCGGGAACAACATCCCCTGGGACTGAGGGCATTGAATATTTAGTAACCACAAAGAGGGGTTCAAGTACCAATAGAGATACATTGACACTATCTAGGAACGGGATAATTGTTACAAGCACTGAAAATTGGTATCTAAAGGCAGCGGCGAATACATCAACCACAAATCTAGAAGTAGCATACAAAATATCAGCCAGGCGGGTAAAGTAATGGACAAAAGCCTAATTGACTATTTCATTGCTGAGAGGAAGAGATAATGGCTAAAGATGCTAACGGACTAAGCACATTAGATGCTAATCAAGTAATAAGAAAATCATCGGTAGATCTATCTGGTGGTGGGATTAGTACTGGAACTATAGTTATGAATAGCTTGGTTCCTGATGAATATGAACAAATACAATTAACTTACGTAGCCGCCGGAGATGGAGTTGGTGAGATAGAAACTGTAGTTTTTAAATTAAATGCAGTAAGCGTGGCAACTTTGACACTTTCTTACGACGCATCAAATAGACTAATAGACGTTGTTAGGAGTTAATAATGGGTTTAAGATTTAATCCATTTACATCCAATTTTGATTTTGATAGTGCAGCAACTGCAACTACATGGCTTCCGCCAGTAGCAACTAGAGCGTCTCTTCCTTCTGGAGATTCAGACGGAGCTGCTAGAGTTGTATTAGATGAAGATACTGTATTTGTATATGATAATGCTGCTGATGAATGGCACAATACTAGATTAACATTAAGCGCATTTAACGCTACGGCAACTGCTGCTGGAGTTTCAATAGACTCGGTAACTGCTTCTGGTAAAGTAGATTACCGAATAAACATACATCCTGCCGATAGTACAAACCCGGGTGCTGTATCTACTACTGCTCAGAGTTTTGCTGGTAATAAAACCTTTGATGATAATCTTATAGTTACCGGAGATCTAACTGTTAATGGTACAACAACTTCTGTTAATTCAACAACTATGGAAGTTACAGATGCTAATATTACGATTAATAATGGCGGAACACAGTCTAGTGCTAATTTAGCTGATGCGGGAATAACTGTTGAAATGTCTGATGCTACTGACGTTCAAATAGGATATGATTCAACACTTGCTTCTAGATTTAAAATAGGTGACGTTGGCGCCGAAGCTGAGATAGTGGACGCATCTTCAACTCAAACACTTACAAATAAGAACTTAAAATCTTCAACAAATCTAATTACAGGATCTAGTGCTGATAGTTTAGATCGTGAAACCGGGAACCAAAATACATTTACAATTCCCGATTCAGCAAGTAATGATAACTTCGTATTAGAAGACTTTACTCAAACACTTACAAATAAGACTTTAGATAACACAAATGCAATTACTGTACTAGATAACAGCTTTACAGTTCAAGATAACAGTGACAACACTAAGCAATTTCAACTTAGAGCTGATTTACTTACAACAGCAACCACAAGAACATTTGATGTTCCTGATGCGAATACAACATTAGTTGGTCACGATGCTACTCAGACTTTAACCAACAAGACTATTGATGCTGATTCTAATACTATTACAAATATAGAAGATGCGGACATTAAAGTTGCTGCAGCTATAGATGCCGCTAAGATAGCCGACGGTAGTGTTTCTAACGCCGAGTATCAAACGCTAGACGGTGTTACAAGTGCAATTCAAACACAAATAGACGGTAAAGCAAATCAAAACTTAGGTAATTTAACTTCTCCTACTGCAGTTAATCAAAACTTACTTCCTGGTTCTACAGAAGAAATAGGTAGTGCAACAAGTGGTTGGGCGAAGATAATAGGTAAAGAATTATTATTAACTGATGGAGCAGTTTTAACTGGGGGCATTGTAGATACATCTACTGGCGCAGCTCATAACGGTATACTTGGCGGAAGAACTGCTGACGTTGCTTTAGTTAACTTGGGTGTTGGTTCTGATAAAGATTTACTTGCAGGTACTGTTGATGTTGCTGACACATCTAATACTGGTACAGTTTATATTCAATCTGGAGATCAAAAGGGTGTTAGCGGAGACTCTGGTTCCTTGAGAATTGAAACTGGATCTTCTACTGGAGGAAACAGTGGAGTATTTAATGCCCAATCGGGTTCTATTACTTCTGTTGCAGGAATATCTGGTAGTGTGACTGTTAGGTCTGGTGGAGATTCAACTGCATTAGCTACTGGAGGAACTGGTTTTTCTACATTTGGTTCCGGGGTAGTGGGTGCTAGCTCAACCTCTGCCACATCTGGAAATACAACCCTAACTTCTGGTATAGTGAGTGGTGGTTCTGGTAAGTCTGGAGATGTTGTTGTTGAATCAGGTAATCAACTTGGTACTGGAAATTCTGGGGATGTGACTGTTAGATCTGGTTCTTCTACTGGAACTAGGGGTAGTATTAAATTAGACGGTTTATCTGTTGACTTAGTTACCGCTGCTAAAATTACTAACGTAGTTGATCCAACCGCAGATCAAGACGTAGCAACTAAGAAGTATGTAGACGATAGTGTTTTTTATGTTCTCGGAGATTTAGATCAAGTTTCTTTTAGTATGGCTAATAACCAAACAACTTTAGCTAGCGTAACTGGTGTTGCTTTTGCTAACGGAAGTGTTAGATCTGCTGAAATACAATACTCTGTAGCAATTGACGCTACTGCAGACTTATTTGAATCAGGAAAATTAATGATAGTTCAACGTGGAGCCGATTGGGTTATAACTCAGACAGGTAACGGAGATAACTCTCAAGTATTATTTAATGTAAGCACTTCTGGACAATTACAATATACCAGTGGAAATATAGCTGGATTTGTTTCTGGTACAGTGAAGTGTAGAGCACTAGTAACAAGCGTATAAAGGATATACAATGGCTGAAGATATTAAAAAAGACCCAATAAGAATAGCTAGAGACGAACATGATCCTGTATCTAAAGCTAAGAAAGTTAAAATTACTGATACACAGATAAACATGGAACTTGATCATTTAGACGGAGATAGTGTTACATCTCATCCAGCTAAGTTAAGCGCAAGCGTTATAGGTGTCGAAGTTTCAGATAATGGTACAGAGATTATACCACCTTTAGATTGTTCTTCTATGAGATTAATTGCTGCCAGAATTGACGGTTCGGGGACAATAAACGTTCAGGTTAGTTTATCAGATTCAGGAGATCATTGGGTTAATTTCTCTGGTGAGAATCCAGGTAGTATTGTTGTTGCTCGTAGAGTTCGTGTTATGTCTATTGATGTTGTTGGAGACGTTCATTTAGTTGGGAGATCGTAATGGCTAAGATGACATTTGGTGAAGGAATACAGTTAGAAGTACCCTTAAAAGGGGTTATATCACCCTCAAAAGGGGTATCTGCTCCATTAAAAGAGGTTGTTGAAATTATAAAAGAGTCTAGCGTAGATTTATCTCCACTAAAAAGAGAAATAGATGTTATTAAATCTAAACTAAAAAAGAATGAACATTCTATTAATGAATTACAACACAAAGAGACTATAGTAAAAGAAGTTACTATTTATAAAAATGATAGCAGTGAGATCGAAGCTTTAGTAGCTGAGGTTAAAGTAATAGAACATTTATGCTCTTTAAATCAAAAAGATAATAAAGAAGCAATGATTCACATAAAAGCAACACAACATATCCTGAACTCTCAAGTAGCCAAACAATCTATCTTGAATATTGTATTAGGGATGGGATTATTAATATCAACATTAATTAAATTCATATAACGGAGGAAAGTATATGAAAAAAGAAAAGAAAGACCACAGCAACAAATCTAAAGGTAAAATGGCAGCTTTACAAGAGCTTCACGGTATCGCATCTCAGATGATGGGTGATGATTTTAGTGAGTTACAAAAAGTAACTGTAGCAGCTAAGGATAAAAAAGGTCTTACTAAAGGGTTAGATAAAGCTAAAGAACTTCTTAAAAAGAAATCGTAATGATTATTTACTTAGCTAAATCTCCATCAAATAAAATATACATAGGATGTACTAGTAGAACTTTGAGTGAACGTAAAAAATCACATAAAAGTAGAAGTAAGAATCCTAAATGCGCATTTCATTATGCCATACAAAAATATGGATTTGATTCTATATCTTGGGATATAATAGATAGAGCTGAGACATTTAAACAAATGTTAGATAAAGAGATATTTTATATAGATAAATATAACACTTATAATGTTGGTTATAATTCAACTTTAGGTGGAGAAGGTACCCTGGGTCTAAGATCCACGCTAGGGACTAAAAGAACTGAAGAACAAATACTTAAAGCTAAGTTAATGAGTAGGAAGACTGTAGGAAAGCCTGTTGTGTGTATTAATATAGAAACTGACGATATTCAAAAGTTCAACTCCATAGCAGAGTGTTGCGAAATTAATAATTTTAAATATACGCAGACTAAAAATGCAGTCAGAACTGGGTATTTATATGGCAATTATAAAATACTTTTAGAGAAAAACTATGATCCGACTATTAAGTATAAAAGAAAACCATCTCACAACAGTAAATCTGGATCTATTGTCAACATAAAAAGTAAAGTCGTACATGACTTTAAAAGTATATGTGAACTTTCTAGATTCTTATCTATCGGTGAGAGGCGAGCCAGGAATATGTATTATAAAAATAAAGTAATAAATGATTGGAAGGTTATTAATGAGTAAGCCAATGACTAGTGATGAATTAATATCTAGTATAAAAAGAAGAGCTATGATTCCTGTAAGCCAAGAATCTTTTACTGATGAAGATTTACTTGAATTTGCTAACGAAGAATTACAGCTAGGAGTTGTTCCTGGTATTATGTCGGTTCACGAGGACCATCTTTTATATGAAGAAGATAAGGCTCTTGAAGCTGATCGTAGTGATTATGAAATTCCACATAGAGCTTTAGGTAATAAGTTACGTGATGTTCAATTTAAACTTGATGGAAATCATCTTGTTGAATTAACTCGTATTGGTGTTGGTGAGAGATTCGCAGAATCTAATTCAGGATCTGAAGCTAATATTAGAAAGTTTTATGTCAAAGGTAATAAAGTGGTATTAACTCCCCCTATTGGCGGACAAACAAACGGATCATTGGTTTTTGTATATTACATGAGACCTTCTAGTTTAGTTAAATTAGAAAACGTAGGAGTAATTCAAGGTGTTGTCGATAACGGTGACGGTACTAGTAAGGTAGTTATAAATGACGTTCCTTCCGCATTTACTACAAGCTCTACATATGACTTTTATAAAGCTGACTCTCCAAGTTCTATATTAAATAAAGACTTATCTCCAACTAACGTTGATTCTGGTAATAAAACTGTTACATTTAACACAACAGATATACCTAAAGAATTAAAAGCCGGAGACCATATATCTATTGCATGTGAAGCTGCTATAGCTCAAATACCTACAGAATTACATCCATTATTAGCAGAAATGGTTGCATGTAGAGTTCTAGAGGCATTAGGCGATACTCAGGCGTTACAAAATGCATTGACTAAAGTAAAGCAGATGCAACAAGCTTCAGGTATGTTAATAGATAGTCGTATTGATGATGCCCCTCAAAAGGTTGTCAATAGACATGGTTTAGTTAGAACTGCTGTATTTTCTAAACGATTTAATCGAAGATAAAGGAAACTAATGAGCCAAAAAACTCTTTTGAAGGCGCGTGGCCTGTTCACTGACTCAAACCAACTAGGTTCTGTTCCTGAAGGAGCTATGACTGTTGCTGACAATGTGATCATCGACCGTGACGATATAGTAGAATCTAGACGTGGGTTTTCACAGTTTGGTAACACTTTTGGCACAAGTTCTGATAGAGCAAATCAACTTATTTCATACAAAGACAGGGTATTAGTACACAATAACAATACTCTATTATATAACGATAATTCTCACGAAAACAACGCTGACGGTAACTTTCAAGCATTCTCTGGTACATTCAGTGAGATTGAAGATGGTCGTCGTATACGAGCATTTGAGTCCAATAAGAACCTATACTTTACTACAGATGATGGCGTAAAGAAGATATCAGCTAAAACAGCAGCAGACTTCACTACAGCAGCAGATTTTATAATAGATTCGGGTGCAGCTAAGGCGTTAGATGTTACTGGTGACTTAGTTAGTAATGCTGACGGATATTTGCCTCCAAGTAGCGAAGTAGCATATAGAATCGTATGGGGATATAAAGATAATAATGATAATTTATTATTAGGATCTCCAAGTTCAAGATTAGTTATTTCTAACTTTACTCAAGCAAACGCTAATGTTAATTTAAGCTTTGTTATACCAGATAACGTGGATACTAGTATATATTTTTATCAAGTATACCGTACTGCAGTATTTACTACAGTAGGAAGTCTTACTGTAGAAGATATAGATCCTGGTGATGAAATGCAATTAGTTATCGAAGACTTTGTAACAACCTCAGTTCCAGGTGACATTGTATCTGTAGAAGATATTGCGCCAGAGGATTTCAGAAGCGGTGGTACTTTTTTATATACTAATCCAAATTCTGGAGATGGTATAGATCAAGCAAACGAACCTCCTCCAAAAGCTAAAGATATTACAATGTATCAAAGTACATTATTTTATGGAAATACTATTGGAAGAGCAAGGAAAGACTTAGGATTATTAACAGTTCAAGGACTGGTTAGTGGAACATCATCGATAACTATTGACGACACTATTAATCCTGCACAAGTATATACATTTCAAGGTGGAAAAGAAATCACCGAATTAGAATATAGTGCATACTCTGGAGCTATTCCGGCAGACCTAGACGGTAAGTATTGTTTAGTTAATTCTGCAGGAGATAAGCGTAAATATTATGTATGGTATGATGATACAAAAACAACACAGACTTTAGATTTTACTAACTACGTTGGGGTAATAGCTGATGATGTAGAGGGTAAGGTTATTGTTCTTTATACTCCAGATACTAGTGTTACTTATTATGTTTGGTTTGATAAAGGTGGTACAATAGATCCTGGTACATTGTCTGGAACTCCTTTATTAGGGATGATAGGTATTAGAGTTGATGTAAGCACTATATCTATAAATGCACCAAATACAACATTGATAGAAGAATTAGCAGATTTAACTGCACAGGCTATAGTATTGAATGATATTAATAGCGATTTTGATGTTACTCATACAGCACCAGCTACGATAATAACTGTTGATTCAGAGTCTATTGATTCATCTAGATTAATATCACTTGAGGACCTTCAAAAGGGATTTTCTTACACAGCAATTACTCCAGTAAATAGCGATCCAGCTAACGACATTGTTACTCATACAGATGTTGTAGGAAGAACTGGATTTAAGGTTAATGTTAGTAGGGGGGTTACTACTGTAGCTCAAGTTGCCGATGCTACTGCCGCTGCAATATTAGACCAAGATACCGCTGCAGACTTTGATGTAGCATATACTGCAGCAAGTACATTAGTTACTTTAACTACAACTAATAACGGAGACACCACTGATGCTGTAGATAGTGCTATAGCTGGTATAGCTAATAGCTTTACTGTAACAGTAACTCAGCAAGGTATTGGAGAAGATTCTTCTACTAATAAAGTATTACTCTCAGCCGCTGCAAGCCCATCTCAACAGATAGATGAGACTGCTAGATCTTTAGTTAATATAATTAATAGAAATTCAAGCGGAACTGTATATGCATTTTATATATCAGGAGCAAGTGATCTTCCTGGTCTTATACTTTTTGAGAGTAGAGATATTGGAATTAATCAATTTACGATTACAGCTAATAATGCCGCTACAGGAGATGTGTTTAATCCAGCATTACCACCTTCCGTTGGTGCTCAGACTTTTTCTGGAGAGACAGAAACTAAACCTAATAGAGTTTATTATGCTAAGTTACAACAACCAGAAGCTGTTCCTTTATTAAATTTCATAGACATTGGTCCTGAAGATAAAGAGATACAAAGAATATTAGCATTAAGAGAGAGTTTATTCATATTAAAAGATGATGGTATATATAGATTGACTGGATCTAACGGTGTTTATGCTGTGGATTTATTTGATGAATCTACTAAGATAATTGCCCCAGATACTGCTGTGGTTTTAAATAACCAAATATATTGTCTAACTAACCAAGGTATAGCAATTATATCAGATACTGGTGTTAATATTATATCTAAGGATATTGATGATATCGTTAAGCTAGTTAGTAGTTCAGGATATGATTTTAAGTTTAATTCCTTCGGAGTGTCTTATGAAACAGATAGGTCATATCTTTTATGGCTTCCAAGTTCCGAGACAGATACTGTTGCAACACAGTGCTTAAGGTATAGTACTGTGACAAATAGTTTCACTATATTTACCATAGCTAAAACTTGTGGGATAGTTAATCAATCAAATGATAAACTATACTTAGGTCCTGATGATGAGAATTTTATAGAGCAAGAACGTAAGCTGTTTGATCGTACTGATTATGCGGATAGAGACTTCGCTTTATCAATCCCTACAGATTCTATTGCAGACACAACCTTAAAGTTATCCTCGTCTTCAAACGTAGATGTTGGTGACGCTGTAGTTCAGACTCAATATTTAACTATATCCGAGTTTAATCAATTATTGTCTAGATTAGATTTAGATCCTGGCACAGGTGCTCCAGAACAAACTAGTTATGATTTTACTTCGTATACCGGATCTATCTTAGATTTACATAGTAAGTATTATATATTATACTCTGCAGCAGATAACACTAAATATGCTGTATTTTATGATGCTATTGGAACGTTAACTGAGCTAGATACTTTAATATTTAATGATATAGCTGATGCTGTTCAAGTTAGAGTGGACGTAACCACTGCAGTAACAACTTCTGACGTTGCTTTATTTACAAAAAATACACTAAGTACCACCTCTTTAGAATTTATTACATCTAATACTGGACCGTTGGTTGAAACTGTAACAACTCGTAATGGAGATACTACAGACGCTTTTGATGGGGTATTAAATGGTATAGGTAATGGTTTTGTAATAACAGTTACTAGTCAAGGGTTTGGCGATTTCTTAGGAAACTTACAAGCAACTCCAGGAGTTAATTTAACACAGCAGTTGAACTCTTTAGCTCAATCATTAGACTTAGATCCTGGTGTATCAGATACTGATTATTTAACATCTATAACTCCTGGTAGCGCAGTTGGGTCTACAGTGACGTTAGGAACTCCTACAGTAATAACTGAAGTTGGTCATTTATTAGAAACTGGCAGATTTATAACAATAAGTAATAGTACATCTACTCCAGTTATTGACGGTAATTATATTGTAACAAAAGTGGATGCAAATAACTTTTCAATAGATATTACTACTACGGTTGGTGGTACTTGTGACTGGGCAGCTAACGTCTCTACATTTGAAGAAACCCAAGCAGCCTTTAATACTGTAATTAATAAGTTAAATTTAGATGCTGGTGTATTTTACCAAAACTACGACGGATCTACTGGATCTAGTGAAGAAGAGGTTTTAATTGTAGGTAAAGAAAATAACGTAACAGATGTTGTTATGCAGTACTCAACTCAATTTATAGAAGGTCCTATTACTTTATATAAAGGTATTAATTGTGATGTAGTTTACTCTGCTGATCCATTAGGAGATCCGTCTATATCTAAGCACGTTAGAGAGGGTACTTTTATATTTGAAAATAATAACTTTTCTAGAGCTACTGTTGGATATGCATCAGACTTAAGTCCAGGATTTCAAACTATAGATTTTACTAAATCAGGTAAGGGTGACTGGGGTTTATTTATTTGGGGAGAACATAATTGGGGCGGAGGTTTTAGTGGGGTTCCATTAAGAACATATATCCCTAGACAAAAACAAAGATGTAGATTCATTAAAGCTGAGTTTATATTCAACAGTGCTAGAGAGAAGTTTGCATTATACGGAATAACATACACATTTAGACCTATATCTGAAAAGGCCTGGACATAATGGAGGTCTGCTATCGGTAAGACGCCTGATTTAAAAAGAGTAACCGTTGAGGATTTTGATAAAGATGATCAGAAACTCATAGGAAAGCTTGCATTCATTATTAACTCATTTCATGAGCAAGTCAGAAGTGTATTAGCTAAAAACGTAGACTTTGATAACCTAGCTCAGGAAGTTAAGACTTTGTCGTTTACTACAGGAGCTACTGGTCAGCCTTTAAATACTGTCAGTTTTAAGTCTGGTATAGTAAATAAAATACAAGGAATATTGACTGTTAGATCTGTTATTACGTCAGATAACACCTCATTTCCGACCCAAGTACCTGTAATTTCTTGGAGTCAGAATGCGAGTTTAGTGACTATTACTAATATCGGGGGCTTACAGGCCGAAACTAGATATGATCTAACAATATTAACTATTTAATTAACAAATATAACTGAGGGAATACTTCTAAAATAAAAGGTAATTATGGCTAGTATACAAGATAATCAAGAAGAGAATGATCAAGCTGTTGATAGATCTGGAGTATCTGCTCCTGGGCCTCTACAAACTGTCGGTAATGCGGCTCCTGGTGGGATGGCAACTCCTGATAAACGACCTCAAGGTTCTGGTAGATTTACTAATCTTCAAAAATACATTCAAGCTAATCAAGGTGCTGGTCAACAAATTGCTGGTCAAGTTGGTAAAGGCGTTAAAAAAGAGATAGGTAAAGAAGAGAGAGAAGCTGGAGAATATTACAAGAATTTAGGAAGTGCTATATCTGGGGCTAGAAAAGTAACAGAAGAGGGTGCTAAATACCAAGAAACTTTAAATAAAATTGGACAAAACATAGGTAGCGCTAAATTAGGCGAAGGCGCTACTATTAAAGATTATGAAAATCGTAAACAAGATCTGGGAATACAAAAATTCACACAAGATCCTGGATTTAATCAATATCAAAATATTCAAGCAGGTCGTGGGATAGACGAGAGGTTATTAGCTTTACGTCAACAACAGGCGGCTAAAGAGTCTGGAGAGTATTTACAATCAGCTCAAGATGCTCAAGAAGCATTGGGTTCTGAAGGCGGTAGGTTTAATTTACTAAGAAAAACATTTGGTGGAGCGGCTAGACCTGGGTATTCAACTGGGCAGCAACGGCTAGATCAAGCTTTATTATCTCAACAAGGACTTGGTGGGTTACGATCTGATATTTCACAAGACTTAAAATCTGCAACAGAATCTCAAAGACTTGCTCAACAAGGTGCTGGTACTGTGGCTAGCTTAGCTTCTCAAGAACAAGGTATTATGAGTGGCTTAAACACCCAAGCGGGATTAAATGAAGAAGCTTTCATGGACATGCTGGGGTCTTATGTTGATCCAGTACAGCAACAAAGACAAACAGAATGGGATCAGTTAGGATCTGCAGTAGATGCTTATAAAACTAAAGAAATGGGACAGCAGGGTTTGACTAGTTCTCAATTAGCTCAACTTGGTGTAACAGCTCCAACTAGATCTTTCGATGTTATGGAAAACCTTAACGGGGTTGGTGATATAGCAGTGCAAGGTACTGAGGCTAAAACCGCACAAGATGTTGCAACTCAGGGAGATGTGGATAGATATGCCGCTTTAGCAAAAATGATGGGATCTGATTCTCGTCAAAATATAACACAAGCTGCTGATTTAGGATCTGCTTACTCGGCACAAACTGGAGACTCTGCTTTAGCTAATAGATTATCTTCTAGACAAGATCAATTTAATGAACTTGCAGGAAATACTAATTTGTATGCAAATATAAATGACTCCGGTAGAGGGATGTCTATGGCTGAAGCTAATGCTTTAGATATGGTGTCTGGTGGTCGTAGTGCAATTAATCAACTAGCTTCTACTAGAAGTGGAGGTAGAACTCAGAATGCTCAAGGAGTTGAAGATAACGTATATCAGCAATTTCAAGATTTCTTAAATCAACAAAATTATGCAAGAACTTTGGGCGGTAAAGCTCAAGGTGATGAATATTATGGAACCGATGAATATATAGATCCTTCAGTTGGATTTAAAGGTAAATAGGGAGTTAATATATGTGGCCAACAATTATAGCAGGTGCTGCAAGTTTAATCGGTGGATTAGCCGGAGCAAGTGAAGCTAAAAAAGGTAGAGAGTCTGCAGAGGACGCTCAAAGACGGGCTATAGAATTATTACAAAACGTAGAAACTCCCGGCATAGAAGAACAGAAAGCAATCTTAGAAGAACTTAGAGTTATAGGAGAATATAATCCTGAAGCACTACAGTCTCTGGGATTAGATCCCTCAGCAATGGAGCAAGTATCTGCAGATCCTGAAGTTGTACAACAACAAATGGACGCATTAAAAACTATGTCTGAAGTCGCAGAGGGTGGTTACACCGAAGGCGATAAAGCTGCAATGAGAGACGTTAAAAGAGATGTTAATCAAAATGCAAGAGCTAGGCAAAAATCAATATTAAATGAAATGGCTCAACGTGGAGTTCTTGGTTCTGGGATGGAACTAGCAGCGCAACTTAAAGGTGAACAACAATCAATAGATGCTGAGGCTTCTGCAAGTAATAAAGCAATTCAAAATGCACAAGCTAGAGCGTTACAAGCAACAGCTCAACAAAGCTCTATGGCAGGTAACCTAAGGTCTCAGGATGTTGGTGAACAGGCTAATATAGCAAAGGCTAAGGACGCTATTAATCAATTCAATACGGCTAATAGACAGCGGGTTATGGGTCAAAATGTAGCATCTAGAAATCAAGCTCAAGCAGCAAATCTAGCAGCACGTCAAGCAGCATCAGATGCGAACATTCAAAATAGAAATCAAAATGAACTTAGAAATAAACAATTGATACAACAACAGTTTCAAAACGATATTCAAAGGGCTGGTGGACAAGCTGAGCAGTTGACTGCTGGGGGTAAGATTGCCCAGGCAGGACATAACGCAGTTGCTGGTCAATACGCCGGTATCGGTGGTGGTATTGCTGACATAGTCTCAGCGTTTAATAAAAAAGATAAGAAAAAAGATGGAGAATCTTAATGGCATATGAAGACGATCAAGATCTATTAAATCAATTTCAAAATTCCATAGAAGGACAGGAATACGTTCCTGAAGAAGATGAGTCATTTGAACAACCAACTAATCCTTTATTAGAAGACGCTTTAGCTCAACGTGACGAGCAAAGAAAAAAAGCAGACTTACTTCGTGGATTTCAACAACTCAACCAAGCTCTAGTATCTGGTACAGGGTATAAAGCTGATATGAGTATGGCAGATAGTTTAGAAGAGCGGTCTAACGATCCTCTGAAGAAATATAAAGCAATGATGAACTCGCAAGCTGCGGCAAAAAAAGAAGAAAGAGCTTCGGCAAGAGATGAAAGAGATGCTTTAGCGTTTGATTTGAGTCAAGAACAAAAAGAGCAGGGTATGGATTTAGCTGATTCTAAAGAAGAGCGAGCCTCTAGTTTATTTAGTTTAACTACTCAAGAAAAAGAGGAGTCTTTAAAACAAGCTAAAATGGAAGGTGAACGTCTCGGTATGAAAATTAACTGGGAGAAGATAATGGATCACCCAAGCGACTATGTAGATCCTGTTACTAAAAAACCAAATGCTGCAGCTGTTATTTTAAAAGACGATCTTCAAAAAAGATTAAACGCTGAAGCTGAGAAAACAAAAGTTGATCCCATTGTAATTCATCCTTCAATAACTTTAAGAGAGTTGACACATTTAGATAAAATTATGGATTCAGGTAAGAGTGGGATGAGTGAATATCAAAAACAATCTTTAACTTTAAGAGAAAAAGCGTTGGGTATTAAAGAGACTGGAGAGACTCGTCGTGGTGTTAAAATGAAACATAGTATAACCCAAAAACAACAAGATGATGCAAAAAGTGCTGTAGATAGTCTTCGTAAAACTGATGCATGGAAAACTGCATCTAAAACAATTAATGAAGTTGATAACATTAATAGATTATTAGATGATGCTTATGAAACTGGTGGACAATCTTTAGCCATGATTGGACCTAAGGTTGCTAAAGCTATTGCTGGAGAAGTTGGTGTTTTAACTGAGAATGATGTTAAGCGTTATGTTCAAAATCCATCTTTAGTTGGTGGTTTGTTGGATACTTTGAAAAAGGCGTCTAGTGGGCAGATTACCGAAACTTCTTATGAGAATTTAAAAAGATTATTAGAAATTAGTAAAAAAGCTGCTCATGAAAAAATCAATAAATCAATTGACACTGAAGCCGAGTTGTATTCTAGGAGAGAGGGTATCTCTAAAGAAGATGCTAGATACCTTCTTGACGAAAACTACAAGAAATCTATAGAGAAGGATGTACCGAAAGTAGAACTTAGTGCTAAAGATAAAGCTGCTAAAAAGTGGGCTGAATCAAATAAAGATGACCCTAGAGCAAAAGCTATTTTAGAAAAATTAAATAATAAAGGTTTATAATATGGCAGATACATTCGATCCAGATGCATATTTAGCTGAAGATGATTTTGATCCAGATGCATATCTTAATGAAGGTGGTCCTCAAGAAGAGTCAATGGGACAAGCTCAGGCTGCGTTACAAGGAGTTTCTCAAGGAGCTACTTTTGGGTTTGGTGATGAGATTGCTGGGGGTTTTGAAGCTGCTGGTAGAGCTATTGGATTAGAAGGAGTAGGTGGTCCAGTTACTGATATTAGCGTTGCTGGAGACGAATGGGACCCGACATTAGATAAAGAAAAACTACTACAATCATATAGAGAAGGTTTAGAAGCTGAGCGAGGAAGAAATACGCAAGCATCAGAAGAACATCCTGGAACATATATGGGAGGAACCCTTGCTGGAGGTGTGGCAGGTCCTGGTAAGTTCGCCAAAGCATATAAATACGCTAAAGGTCTAGGTACTGCAGGTAAAGTTGCCGTTACTAGTGGAATAGGTGCCGGTACTGGTGCTATTGCCGGATTTGGTATGGGTGAAGGTGGTGTTGGAGATAGATTAGAGAGTGCTGGTGAGGGAGCTGCTATTGGAGCTGCTACTGGGCCGTTAATTCCCCTAGCTACGTCTGGAATAAAAGCAGTAAAAGGTGTTGGATCTAAAATTAAATCTGTTCCAATTATTGAAGATATGATAGAATCGTTTAAGCGTGGAAAAAAAGGGGAAGTTTTAGCCACTTCTGCCGGTAGAAGAGAAGCTGCGGATTTGGTTTCTAAAAAAGGTGGAGAGTTATTTGAAGACATAAAAGGTTTACAGGATAAAGTCGGTGGCGGTATGCAAAAAGAAATACAAAGAGCTACGGAATCTGGGGCTAAAGTTGATTTAACTGATGAAATATCTGAAGCTATGAAACAACTAAAGTCTATTAAAAAGCACGGAACTATAGAGACTGGTTCTTATGCCAGCGGCATAGAAGCTGAAATAAATAAATTAAAGGGAACTAAAGTTAATGACATGTTCTCTGGTTTTGCTAAAAAAGATTTACCAGAAGGACTTGTATTACCTAAAGAAACAGCTAAAAAAGTAATGGTTACTCCTGAACAGGCTAGAGATTTTGAATTAGCTATTAAGGCATATAGACCTCAATTTGGTATGTCTCCTCTAGTGGTTAAACCTGCAGGAACCGCTAGAGAGTTATATAAAGGTGTTGGTGAAAAGTTAGGTGATATTACTGAAGGTATGCCTGAATTAAAGAAACAATATGGTCTCATTAAAAACACACTTGATAGGTTGAAAGTTAATGAAAAGAATTTACCGGAACAAACTAAAGATAAGATAACAAAAGTACTATCTAAGCTTGAGGGTGAAAATCTCACAGGAGATGAAGCTAGGAGGATTGTAACAGATGTTGTGGAAAATGTAAGACAAATATCACCAAATATTGCTGCTAAGTATGAAAAAGAATTGGTTGATGTCGTTGGTCGCTTAGATCTATCAGAAAAGATAATTAAAGGCGGATCTACATTTACTTTACTAGGAACTCCTAGAGCAGTTGCTACTGCAGGATCTAATGTATCTGGTTTAGCTGCTAATAAACTAATGAGCGCACCTCCAGAATTTATTAAAACTGTTGCTGGTAATTTAGCTAAAATGGGTTCAGAGGGTATGGTTTTATCAGGCAAGTTGTTAAAATCAATGGATAGTCCTGGGGGAGTTAAGGGGTTAGTTATGAAAACTCTTAATGAACCGGCTAACGTTAAGTTAATAGAAGATGCGTCTAAAGTAGATCAAAATAAAATAGACGCTAAAGAAGCTCCTTATAAAACACACCAAAGGGCTTTTAAACATGCAGAAAAAGCGAGTCCTGAAGAGTTAACAGCGCAGGCACAGTCGATTAGAGAAGAGTATGGAGAAGAAGGTGATAAACTATCAACACTTATTGATAATATGTCACAAAAAGATGTTAAAGGTAGACGAGCTGCTATGTTCCATATCTTACAAAACCCTCAATATAGAAGGATGATGAAATTGGTGAAATAATATGTTCTGGGATAAAAAAGAGTTATACAACAAGTTAAAAGAGATCCACGATAAAATGGATAGGCACGACAAAGAAAATGACGTTCGTTTGGATAATATCGAGAAAGTCCTGATTGTTCAGGAACAGAATCTTAAAGAACATATGAAAAGATCACATCATCTAGAAGAAATAGTTGAGAACGAAAAAGGCAATATAAAGTCTGAATTAGAGCCAATTAAACGCCATATTAGTATGGTTCACGGAGGTCTTAAAGCTTTAGGATTTCTTACCATTCTTATTACGGGGCTTGCTGGTCTCCTCAAACTCTTCGGTAGAATCTAAATAATCTATTAAAGCATCCTCATATTCACTAGCACTTAATCTCTTCTTAAAATGATCATCAATAATAGCCGTAGAATCCTCGTAGTTGAGTAATTTAGTGGCACCCACCTTATTACGTACCTTACCGTATAAGTCTCTCTGACGGGCATTGTTTGCATCCTGAGACTTCTTTACTTCACTTAAACCATCTTCATCATAACCCTTTACGAATCGGTTATTCTTACCTTCATCTGCTTGTTTTCCAACAGAGGCGTTATAATACTCATTATTAAAGTCTTCTAGGAATTGCTTCTCTTCGTCAGTTAAAGGTCTCATTACTTGTTCGCCAGTGCTGTAGTTGTTGAATCCATCAATATAATCATAATCAACGTATTCCTGTCTAACCTTAGAGTTTAAGTTTCTCTTTAAGGAGGGGAATTTCTCCTTACTTCTTTTTGTTTTTCCTTTTTTCTTTTGCATATCGCTCTCGTCTCAGTTGTGCTCTAGCTGCAAAAAAACCTTCAGGTGTTAGATCAAAGGGCTCTGCGTTTAGGAGGTAATTGTTAGTCCCTTTTCCTTGGACTCTCTCAAAATGTTTAGCGGTTTCTCTAAAAAATAATAATCTACTTAACTTCTTTCGCTTATCTCTCCATAACACATAAGTGTAATATAACGTATATGTTGGAACTTTAGCTGTTCCACTGGTAATCCCCAACTCTTCTATGAACTGGAGAACCTCAGGATCGTCGTGTTTAATTGGGGCTGTGCTAGATGTAGCAATCTCCATTAATCTTTCAATGTCGTCGTTATTTGAGATGAGACACCCCGTAGAATGCAAATCCTGTTGCTAATACGCCTAAACCAAAATATATAAACTTCTGCCACTTACCGTCTTGCTCTTTTTTATATAGCTGTGTTGCTAAAGTATTACTTTGCTCCATATATAGATGTAATCTTTTATCCAGGATAGTTATGTCTTTTGTAGTTAGTTCTTGGCGCTTATACAGTAGATCAGATAATTCTTTATAGTGCTTAGCATCATCTTGTGTGTTTGCTACATTCTTACTTGCTTCTGGTGAAAATAGAAGACCTTCACAATTAGCAACTTGTCCTTTTTTAATTGATTGAATATCTTCAGGACATTGAGCAAAAATAAATTGAGGTAATAAGAATAAAATACCAATAATAAGTTTAACACTCTTCATGTGTCATCCTATGATATTTAATTAAAATATTGAATAAGGTAGTTCGTTTTTCGTTACGTTTCATGGGTCTGTAGTGGGGGCCTCGGGAGGAGACAGTCTTTACTAAGTCAATCATTGCCTCATACTCTCTAATGTCAAACCTAGTACCACTTACTTCTGATACATCTTCAAGCTCTGATGAGGTTAATTTAATTAATCTATTATCGTTACTAATATTCATAAGTTTCTTGTTGTCACCATATATCCAATCGTCTATTTCAAATAATACGTTAGAAGTGTTTTCTTGTTTGTATATAGATTCAACTCTAAAGATAAACTCATCACGTGTTTCATAATATGATCCACATTTAATATCACACAGCTTCATTATCTAAATCCTTGATTAATGATTCTAACTCAGCTTTCTTTAATACCATGTTGTAATACTCGTATTTATATTCATTTAACTTCTGGATAACTAAGTCTCTTTTATTATCCAACTTAATTAACTTCTTATTTTTAAAATGATCAGACAAGTGAACGTTTAGTTTTTTTACCACATCTTCATCAATACCAATATTTATACCAAATCCTTTTACTAATTTCATTTTTGTCCCTTTCTTATCTTATCTCTAAGTTCAACTAAAGATAAATTATCATTCTTCTTTTTATCTGCAGTCCGCTTAGCTTTTATCTTAGCTAAGCTGTCATCTATGTCTTTTATAGCCTGCTTTACTTCTTTTGCTTGCTGCTTTAGCTCTGCATCTCTACCCTTTGTTTCAGCTAATTTAGCTGCTACAGAAGCATCTCCGGCTTTCTTCTTATAGTAAAAAACTCCACCTAACGCTGCTACTAATAATCCTATTAAATACTCCATTTATTTTCTCCAGATTAAGTTGTCTTGAATGCTATCACATATAGTTTTAATTGGTTTAGTGATAATCCCAGTACAGTTTTCATAATTAAAAATAGAACTATTAGATCCTTTAGTTTTAGACTTTAACCCAACTCTAACCCAAGATTGTCTATGTGCATTTTGAACAAAGTATAGTAGATATATATGAGGTACAATGAATCCGTGGCTAAAGCCTCTACCGCTACCAGCATAAACAACTCCAACTAACTCTCCTGCAGAATTAAACACAGCACTACCAGAACTTCCTGGCTTAATTAAGTTAGATACAACAGTGCTTTCTGATACTTCTATGATGGGCATTCCTCCAAAGAATGAACATCTTGCTGGATCTTCTATGATCTCTTTTTTATTACAAGGTCTATTACCTGTAATTATTTGGATATCCATATTATCAGATATATGTCCCTTAGTTACAATATGAGGTAATAAGTTAGGATGTCCTGAAACATATACAGTTTGAGATACCTTAGATATAGTTTGAGATATATTCAAGCTAATCTTTAGTCCCTTGTTTATACGAACCAGACATAAGTCATGTCTCTTATATTCTTTATAGTGAGTGATGATGTAATCTTTATTTTTATAGTTAACGTAACCACCTGGCTTTATTAAAGCACATACATGCTTATTAGTCAGGATATGACTTGCGTTTTTGTATGACCTAAAGATTGACCCGGTTCCGCCGCTATTCATTTCCAAATTATATACACGAACTGATGTGTCATAAAAGTCTGCGTTGGTCTTTGGGTTGAATGCTGCTTGGGTTATAGTCGCTGCCATAAATAATATTAATGTTATTATTACTCTCATGATTTCTCCGGCTCTGATGAAAAGGTTTTTGATCCAACTTTAACTCTTCGTCCAAAATATAAAGCAGAACATGCATAAAATAACTCAGGTAAATAACCAACAGATTTGATTAACTCTCCTGCTTGTAATACAGATGCTATAACTAGTAATATATAAGATACAACTAAGAACGTCAGAGAAACTGATTTTAAATCATTTTTAGGGTCAACTAAATACATTACTTTTTCTCCCATGAAATATGAAGGACAACCTGTTCTCCTAGAGTTGGGGTTTTAACTTCTTCTACTTCAACACTATACCCTAATTCTGAAAACTGATCTTTAATTTCTGATAGTAACTTCCGGTCTATCTTTGGATTTACGCTAGCGCTGTACCCAAATACTCCGTTATTGTTTGCCTTAGATACCATAGTGGACATCAACGATTGTAATAAACTAGACTTATCCCTAGTATACATCTCTTCTTCGGTTATAGTCATATCCCTAAGCTCAGCTGCTGGAACTAAAGCTAGGTCATCTCCTGCCTCATTTATATCATTAATACTTTTCATTAGGTCTCCTATTTAGACGTATTTCTTATATTGTATATTATTTAGTCACTAGTGTCAAGTTTTTTTACACTAAATCTTATATTATTTTCATTCCTGGTTTTGGTATCGTGGCAGGGTTCGCAGAGCCGCTGGTACCCTTCTTCATAACATAATAATCCTATAGCGAATTTACCAATAAACTCTTCTTCAGATAACACAGTATCAGCCTTTGGGTCTACGATAGGTTCGATGTGATCGAGCTGTATGTCTGAACTTTTAAACCACTCTTTACAAGCGTTGCATTGATATTCAAAATTGGGCTTCTTAAAAGGAGTTCCGTCTTTCTTTATCTTTCTAGGGAGTTCTCTTCTACCTTCTTTAAGCGCCTTGCCTCTAGGAGGCCATCTGAGGGATAGTCTCCTTAATTGAGATGTAATCCAGGATTTTCTATTAGGTTTTCTCTTTGTTGTCATTTTTTAACTCTTTCACTAAAATCACAAATATCACATTTAATTAGAGACAAAAACTTGAGGTCTATCGTCTGTAAATTCCCTTTTCCACAGAAAGTACAGGCGTCACCAACTGTTATATCTTCTACAACTTCATCTGCTATATGTTCGTAGAAGTGTGACTTATTCTCAATTTGCTTCAACCTCTGCCTTAATTGTTTATTCTCGCTCCTAAGTTTTTTAATTAAACCTTTTAAATGCTCATCTGGCTTATGTTCTTTATTCTTAGTTTTGCTCAAGTCAGTATTTCCTTTTATCTAGATGTGCGGCTACTCCTATAATTATCAATATAACAATAAGAATTAGGTCTACTGTATGGATTTCTGATGCAGTTAAAATTACTGTAGAGATAAATGATCTCATTCTCCAGTGCTTCCGAAACCAGACTCCCCTCTGATAGTGTCACTTAATTCATCAACTTCGACAAAGTTTAGAGTAGGTATAGGTAACACAACTATTTGACCAATCCTGTCTCCAACATTATAGATCTTTCTTGCTGCAGGATTTACTTGTCTAAATTGGAATTTTACAGACCCGCGAAAATCGCTATCTAAAACACCTATAGAGCAACCCAACATTAATGTGGTCTTAGTTGTTACGCTAGATCTAGGAAATAATAACCCTACATGACCTTTAGGTACTTCGAAACTTAATCCGGTATCATACTCAACAACTGGGCCAGTTAATTCCATTCTTACTTTTTCTGTGACAGCAAATAAATCAAACCCGGCTGATCCGTCTGTTGCTTTAAAAGGTAACTTAGCCTCTTTATTTAGTTTCTTTACTTTGATTTCCATTATAACTCCTTAAATTCTCGTTCTATTATAATACTATTTATACCACCGGAAGATATTGTACTGCCTGAGTGTATCTGTATTGTCAATACAAGCGCATCGTTTTCATCAAATGATAAAGTATATACAGTATAGTGCCTTCCTGCCGATAAGTTCGTAGTCGACCCGTCTGACTCTAAATCATGAGCTGCAGTATAAGTAACATCTCCTGCATATATTACAGTATCATCATCTCTTTGTGTTATATTTGAAAATGAAATCCTTGGGTGAAGTCCGAAAGTACTATTAAAATTAGTAGATCTAAACTGCTCAACTTCTTCAACATCAATCCTGCCAAGAAAATCAACAGTAATGCCTAATGCTCCGCTAATCTCTCCACTAGACTCTTCTACAAAGAAATATGTACCTTGTATCGTATCTTCTGTTATAGTGGTCTCTATAATCTTAGGTACTTCAACTATCGTTGTGCCTTGTACTTGATTGCTACCACAACCTGTTAAGTAAAAAGCCAGACAAACTATAATAAATATAGGCAAAGCTTTTAGGTGAAAAGCAATAGCCTCATCTGGATTGGCGTTCTTCATTCCGTTAATTATCCATTTTAAGTTCATAACTACTCCTTGACTTCTTCAAACTTACCAATTATATCTTTCCTAAGTATACATCTATCTGATGATGTACTATAAGTTTTAACTGTTCCGTTAATAGTTTCCACTTCACTTATTTCTCTTATTAATCCGAAACCTAACCCAATATCTCCATCGCCCATATTAAATTTATATTTAACTAAATCCCCTATTCTATATTTCATACTAATCTCCTTTGTTTAATAATATTTTAGCAGAATATCCGAATTTGTCAAGTAAAATCTAAAGTTTCTTTTAGTTCTGGAAACTCTTTTATTAATATACACCTTATCTCATTAGCAATTTCTCTATGTTCTAGCTGGGTTTCTGGTCTACATCTAACCATTAGATAGTGTATCCAAGATCTGATTGACCCATTCATATATAGTTTTGTTTTAACGTTCAATGGTAGCAGGAATCTGGCTTGTTCTTTGGCGACCCCTCTAGATAGCGCCTCTTCATACTTATCCACAGATTCTTGTTGTATGTCCAACTGAGCTGCCTCAAACCATAAACGATCGTCATCTGACATATTATCTATACTATTTTGTCTGTTATTCTTATCTTGACTCCGTGCTCCATATATCTCAAAAGAGTCATCAAGCGCTGATATCTCTTTATATCTTTGTGAATTATGTACTATAACTCCGTCTGCGACGTAATTATGACTTGGGTGATCTATTTCTAAATCGTATGTCATCTCTTTTCCTAAATACTTAACTTTTTTAATCTTAGCCCAATTAACTGTTAGTGTATTTCCTTTCGAACCTTCTTTCCACCTTTTCAAATCCCCAGCTTTACTGTGGTGCTTCATGTGGCATCTTCTATGAGTTGGCATTAAATTAGAATATTCTCTAGATAATGACATATCATCGCTAACTGGGATAATGTGATGTAAGTCTGTTTGTCCTTTTAGTTTTTTATCACATAACCCACATTTACCTCCATAATCTTTAATTATGTCAATTCTATACTTATTTATGTCTGCTTGTATTTTTTGCCTTTCTTTAGTTACTCCACCCTTCCAAAAATTAGAGTCTTTTCCTTTTCTTGCTTTTTTGGACATTATTTCTCTGGTTTCTTTACTGTGATTTCCCCAAGAGTATCCAGACTTTCCTTTATTCCAAACCCCGCCGTTTATAGTTGTCATGTCTGCTGTTTCTTGTTTAGAGAATTGTAGTTTATGAATTTTAAGCCACTTTCTTATTGTATGATAGGACACGTTACATACGTCAGCAATCCCCTGAACTCCATTTCCGGTTTTTAAGTGAATTTCCTTTTGTTCTTTAAGAAAAGTATAACTTTGGTGTAGAGGAATTCCATTACATCCTATAAATCCATTTTTTTCTATTACTGCAATATTATTAATTAACTGTAATCCAAATTCATCTTCTAATGATTTGAACCCAGACTGAGTGAGTACTTTATGTTCTTTAGTGCATTTAATCTTTTTTCCATTTTCTAATTCTACTTCAAATAAATCTTTTACGCCAGTTTTAAATACCTCTTTTATGTGGGCATGAGATAATTTCTTTGTTTTTTCGTCATATACCCTAACAAACATACTACGTATCCGGCTTTTCATCTCCATTTTTTGCATCTTACCGCTGTATCTGTGTTTTATAGGAAGGGCTCCTTCTGACCATTTTCTATATAAATCTTTAAGTTTCATTCTACTTAAACTTCTTTTACCTTTTTTAATTGCGTTAGGTAAGTCAAAATAAACTTCAGTATCTCCGGACATACAAAATTCTTGAAAATCAAAACTAGAATGTCTGAGTATTTGTTGTGCTATTGCTCTACTTGTTTCAATCTCAACTACCATATTACTCATTTGAAATACTGACCAGTGGTTGTGTTTTGCGCAATACTCTAATAATTTAGTATTACCGGATGTCTGGTCGTTTGGATTAGATACCCTAGCGCAATACATTATTAATTCTGCTGGAGAATTACTTTTTAGTTCTTTAAGTAATTTCTCATTTACAACTTTTGTCATTGCTATCAATTCAACCTTCATTTCAAACTCCCCCACTTAGTTCCTTTCAAATGCGTAGCATCTGGATCTAAACATATGCTCCATTTCTCAATCTCATCAGGAAGTATTATCAATGTGGCTTTACCGACCATATTCCTCATCGAGCCTATGACAAAAGATGGATTACCAGTATTAAGCCAGTTACCTCTGATCTTTAGCTTTCCCGAATCTGTAACATATACTGGTTTTGATATCTGTATAGCAACGTCAGTAAATCTCTCATGTTTTATAATGTCGTTATATTTTGGTAGTATCATCGACCTTACCTTCATTTTTGATTTCTCTAATATCATCGATAAGGTTATCTACTCTATAATTTATATCTTTATTTTCTTTATTTACATAATATATCAAGTCAGTAACTCCCGCGTTTGCCGAAATTGCAGTTAAGTTATTAAATCTAATCATCTTGATTAGTTTATTAACGTATATACCGACTTTTACTAAGCATAAAAGACCTATAACTCCTATTAATGTAATTTCTAATAAACTCACTTTTTCTCCTTTAGTATGTTTCCGTTTTCATCACAATAAGCCCAGCGGTAGCCGCCTGCTGTTTTTTGTCTTTTTCTTAGCGCCGAAGTTACGTTTGATCCATAAGCTATCTTAGCTGCTGTAACAGATTTAAAGACCTCACCAGTATCTACATTTAATACTGTTTTTTTTGCTGATTGTGATTTTTTCATGTGTTTACAGCAGGTATCAATCCATTTATTTTTAATAGCAACACTATACCCAACACATCCGCTACTATACCAACTTCCTCTAGTTTTATACTTTGATGATTCACCTTTGCATCTATCTAAAGACCAGTATCCATGGGATTTTTGCGCACTATTCATATGCTGACAGCAGTTATCAAAAATACCCAATTTCTTTGCTGCGTTATATGCAGAACGGGCTCCTTTATAAAAGTCTGTTTTTGTTTTATATTTTTTAGCTTCGTCAATGCATCTTTTTTTGTCCCATAATAATGAGTATGGGAATAATTCATCTAAATACAATTTATTAACCCTTCTCAACCTATTATAAATATTGAAGTAGTTTTTTTCTAACTCAGCCCTAGTCATTACTATAAAACCATTCGTTCAGTGACTTTATTTGATTTTCTAAATTACTTACTATATCAATATTTTTTGAAAAATCACTAACCTCTTTATCTATTTTCAACGGTTGGTTATTTTCGCGTCTTTTTTGGATATAGATCACTTCTTTTTTAAGCTGTTCCATGATTAATTCTAACTGTGAACTGTTGTATTGTGTTTTACTCATACATACTCTCCTCTAAATGCTTTGGCATTACATCATCCACAGAAGCCTGTACTAGCCATTTTACCACGGACTCTGGTACATTTGTTATAGATCTTTTTATTCCAAAATTAACTTCTTTTAACTTTCCTATAGTTGTATATGAGTATTCATTATATTTCTTATTTTGTTTATTATAAATATCTATAAGTAATTTGCTAGATTCAACCTCTCCTTGAAATAACTCATCTATAGGAATATATTTCTCAGTCTTAGTTGATTTAACCTTACTGTCTTTAGTGTTAGATTTAGACTTTCTCTTTTTTAAAACGCAGAGCTCCATCCCGTTTATATTTTTTCCATTGTACTTTTCAATGAAATCTTTTCTCAATAAACATAGTGAAGCTGACATATAAAATTTATATAAATCAGATTGCTTTTCTGGAATAACTTTAAAAAAGTACTTCATATTAAACTTATCATGCTTTCTCATTACTCTAGCATATAATTGATATATCCTGTCTATATTCCTAGAACAAGTTAAGTCTACTATATTAACAAGTTCTGGCATATCGAATCCAAGAATTCCTCTATTTACAACCACTAACACTTTAACAAGGTCATCAGATAGAAACTCTTGTATATTATCGCTATTTATATCATTATCATTATGACTAACTACATTATTTATACCTTTTTTACTAAAATATAACCCAACTTCTTCTGCTTGTCTAATGTTGTTACAGGCAATCATTGTTTTATGTAGTTTTTTAAATATCCTAGGTAAATTCATCTGTAGTAGTGGTTTGTCTTTATACATAGTTTCATTTAGTCTGGCATGTATAGACTCCATTAAACTATCCAGAGTGTTGTTAGTTTGTTTAAATCTTATGTTTCGTTTGACATCCCCATCTTTATTATAGCTTGTATTTTTTAAATCCTCACTGGTAGATGCTAATCCAAAATAAACATTATTTATATAATTTTCATTAATAAGTTTTTCTGCAGGAATTATTGTTATTGGGTATCCTTTTTTTATGAACACCGAGGGGGTTCCTGTCAACAGTAGCATCTTCTTTGGTTTTAGGTTTTTAATAATAGTTTTAACCATATTTGCTGAGTAAAATTCATGGGCTTCGTCTATAATCAATAGATCGATCTTGGGGAACTTATTCTTTTTATATAAAGATTGTGGTAAATTTACAGTAAAATTTTCAGTAAAATCGGTTGACCATTTTATGTTGTGAGAATCTAAAACACTACCCCATTGAGTTCTCAGAACTCCAGTCCCATGTGCCAATACTAATGTTTTAAGTTTGTTATCTAAAGCATATTTTAATGCAGTAATCGTTTTACCTCCAGATGGGCATATAGATAGCACTACTTTATCGTTAGCTTTGAATTTCTTTTCTATATCAATGATAGATTCTTTTTGATATTCTCTAAGTTTAATATTATCCACAGTAGTCCCTTTTGGTTAAATTTCACAAGTAATTGGCTCGACGAGTCCAATATCTCCAGCGCGTAACGGCTGGTGTCCTGGTAATGCCTATTAGACGATACTTGCTACTACAACATATAATAAACTATAATTGATATAAATGTCAAGTTAAATATGTAATTAAGTATTTGTATGAGATCTTTGTCTTTATTTAAGACATATACGAGGCTTAGGGCCTCTCCAAGCCACCACATCAAGATGAACGCCACAGAATACCCGTCAGCGTGTCCCTTGTTGATGACGTCTATCATTGCCGGAAATCCACACAAAGCTAGGAGAACCGATCCTGATCCGCCTATTAGCTTATTTAGACTCCACATACGCCAGAAACGCAGTCATCTTCATGTTCTTCGAATACTTGCCCCTCTTTACCCAAAGCTTCATCAAGTTCAACTCTAGTTAATGGCTGACCACCTCTACTTCCATCAGGATAACAAGTGAATCCCCTTAACCTTTTAGCATATTTTAGTAGCATCTTAGAGTTCTTTTTCAAGGACTCTTCATTATTTTCTTCCGACCCCCATTGAGGTAAGTTGCATGTGCTAGATATAGCCATATCTACATAATTCTGCACGTCTGCCTGAAACTTGACTCTCTGCTTAAAAGAAAGGTCGTAAGCATCTTGTATCTTTTCTATTTCAACACCTTGTTCCATTAATCTTTTAACAGAACCATCTACTACGTATTGATGTACCCAAATCTCATCCTTTAAATATCGCCTTTTATATGCCTTACAAAACAAAGGCTCTATTCCTGTTGTTGTTTCTGCGAGTATCCCAATAGTTCCAGTTGGTGCGACGCTGCGTATACCCTTTGGTATAGCAACACCTAAATCTTTAGCACCAATATAAGCAGCACTATTAGATTCCTGCTCATATATATTTAACCATTTATGTAATTCAGGATTTACGTTGTAGTCGTATCCTCTGGTCATTAACCACTCATGCATTCCACCTAAACCAAGACCTATTCTATTATTCTTGTCGCCAACTTCTCTAATTTTTTCATTAGGAACGTCACTATATATTCCACCGCATAAAAGAAACTGTGTTGCATACTTTACTGCTTCTCCAAAATCTTCTTTATTGTCAAATCTATTCATCCATAACGTACCTAAGTTACATTTATCAGAATCATCTTCTGAGGTTACTTCAGTACATTGACCAGTTAATACTCCATTAAATAATCCTAAATGTTTTTTTGGCTCATTAAAACAATAAACAAAATCCTCAACACCTAACTCCTCTATTCCGATAACTTGGACAAATCTAGACGCATCTCTATTAGGGGATTTATCAAAGTTTAATCTTTTACAAGACATTCCTAATTCCTTTAATTTTTGAACTCCGACTGATGGTATACAAATTCTTTTAGATTCTTTACAGAAATATGAATTAGTTCCGCCTTTTTGATCCGGCATATCTTTATAGCCCTCTTCATTTCCTTTCACTACTTTAGAATTCACACCACAAGTGCTTATTAAAGTTTGTAGATCTTTTAAGAAAGAAAAATCTACTGAAGTTAACTGTAGTCCTCCCTCCTTTAATTCACATCCATCTCCATCAAATAACCCAGCCATCCACGCTAACTTAGATTTTAAATTAACTTCAAAGGGTACATATTCTTTTTCTTTTAAATCAAACGTTGCTTTGAATCCTTTTCTTCTAACTCCTATTTGGTTTACGTATTCTTTACCTAACTGAGTTACACATAAACTACTTTCTAACTCAAACTTTGGCTCATATAACCATATTAAATTTTTATTCTTTACTCCATCTGCAGAATAAAATCCTTGAGTATATATTTCATCTAAATTACATTCTACGCCAGAGTTAATTATCGGTAATTCATGTTTTATTAATTTATCTTTTAACCTTAAAGACTGAGCTTCTACTATTTCAGATTCGCCGGAATATCCTTTAGCTAAATGAAATTTATGATAGGGAGTGCATTTTAGTTCTCTACCATCACTAAATTTAATATTCAATATCTGTTGATTCTCTCCGGTTACTTTAGGGGTAACTTTAGACCATTCAAATCCATTCCAAATCTCAGTTTCCTCATCTAATTTAGAATCAATTCTAGTGTATCCGCTTTTTGTTAATATTTCAGTATCTCCAGTAACACACGCATTTCTGAGACTTTCATTGTCTTTTAAAAAATTCATACTCATTCCTGGTTCTGCTGTAGAAAATGCTTGTCTGCAGTTTTGCTCCCATACACTTTTTGCGTGTTTGTGTAGCTCATGTTTTTTATCTTCCATTGCAACAAAAAACTCAGTGTCATATATTACTGATATGTTAGTAAGCTCCATTGGAAGTTCAAATGTAAAATCTTCTTCTTTTAGTTTCTTTAGCTTGTCTGAGTAGTCTTTGGATGTCATATAATCAAATATGTCTTTATGAGACCAGTTAAGCCCGGACCATAAAGCGCTGCGCCTTTGTCCTCCTTGCATCACGTGCCTTCCCGCTTCATTAACCATTTTTATAAGACTAAGGGGTCCTGTACTAAATCCACCAGTCTTCTTAATAGAAGCTCCAGCCTCTCTCAATGCACTATAATCAACACCAACCCCACCACCACTCATTAGTGAAGATGTTATTTTCTGCATTAAATCTGCCCAACCCTCTCTAGAATCTTCAGCTCTAAATAAGAAGCAGTTATTAACTTGGTGAAAAGGTCTTCCTGCCGAGTATAAATACCTCCCACCTGGAATAAACTTTCTTTCTGATATTAATTTTATTAATATTTCTTGGGTTTCGCTATCTAATAGCTGGCCGCAAACATTATCAACCACTCTTTTAGCTGTATCCGCCCATTTCTCTTGGCCATTCATACTGTATTTTTGTAAATATATATCCTGTGCGAACTTTGTTGAAAATACATCAAACTTTGACATCTATTTTAACTCCAATTTTTTAAGTGTTAACTCCTGATCTGCTTTTCTTATACTGATTATATTCGTAAATGGATAAAATGTCAATGGATCAAATAATCTTTCTAAATCTAATTCAACCCCATGAGTTTTAATCTCAAGTAATTTTCCATACACAGTTCTATTTGTAATTAACTCAACCGCAACCTTGTCCCCAATCCTTGCGCTCCCTAACATAACTCCCCCTTATTTATTAATCTATACTATTTCCTGCACTTCTATCTCTACCTTGATACTCTCTAAACTCATACATATCGTAATAGCTTACTGAGAATTGCTTCCCACTCTGAGTCTCTCGGACCAAACTAACTGGTATTAGTTTATCGTCAAACCAATTAAATTCGATCTCGTAGATAATCTTGGCATTCTTTCTGTGTATCAAAGTTGATGCAGGATATTGATGTTGTTTTAAGTACTTGTGCTTTACGAAGAACTTAAGTACAATCTTTGGCATTAACATACACGCTAACTTAATTAATAATTTCATTTACTCTCCTTTTTTTCAGTGAAATAATATATAACGTTACCAGTATCATCCCTACCTTCAACTAGTGCGACCATATCAACTGATAATCCTGTCTTTTTTAGATAAGAATCCATATATTGCTGTAGTAGCATTTTCTTTAACTCTTCTTGGCTTTTAAACTCTACTTCCTCTGTCATTAAAACTCCTTATGTTCTGCTATCTTATCTGCAAGGCCCATCTCTACTGCCTGCTCTGCTGTGTAAATTGTATCAAAGACTAGTAGTTCATCAAACTTCTCTTTTTTAAACCTAGGCTTCTTCTTTTTAATCTTTTCAAATAATACATTATCAGCTACCTGCCCTATCCGTCTATTCTCTTTTATCCATCGATCGATATTCTTTGGGTGATCTTTTCCGTAACCCTCGTCTCCGATATGAATCATAATAGTAGCGTTGGACGATATCAACCTAAAGTCCCCAGCTTGGAAAATTATACTTGCCATAGAGTAGCACGGACCAACTGCATGAGTTGTTACTTTAGAATTACATTCCTTTATGGCGTCATAAATTGCCATTCCTTGATGAACGCAACCACCTTCTGAGTTTATCAGGATGGTTATGTCTTTATCTGTTACATGGTCCATTAACCGTATATTTTTGATAAATACGCTAGCTGTGTCCTCGTCTATATCTCCTGTCAAGTAAATTAACCTGGCTGGAGTATACACATTATAGTCATGAAACTGAGACAGTTCATCTACTTTAATTCCGCTCATATCTAGCCCAGGAAGATCGGAAAGCTGTAGTAAAAGCTTGTCGGTCTTGTTGAAGTTTCTACATAAAAGTTAATAGTCTGTCCGGCAGTTGAATCAAACCCCTTCTCAAGGGCATAAGAATCTTGACCACAAACAGATTCATTAACTATAGCTTTACCCCTATCAAAGCATACGTATTCGTGGTAATGGCCGAACCTGGCCATATGTATCTGTTTTTTAATCTGTCTACCGCGTTTTTCCATATGTTTAAATATAGTGTCTTTATTTACATTACCCAACTCATCACCATGTTCATATAATACAATACTTCCGTATATATCTAAATGAGTGTACCCACATTTAGGAATGTCAAATGTTATATTACTGAAGTTATGAGCCTCGGAAAGTAGTTTTAATGTATTATAAATTATCCAAGTTAGGTTGTTTTCTCCAGGATTATTCAGTGTTTTTTTATGCTCAGTCCTATCGTGATTTCCTGTAACAGCCGGAACCACTACTTTAATACCTGTCTCAGCTATTGGGTATAAAACATCATAGAATAATGAATTTATAGATTCTTGTACTTGTCTAGGATTGGCGAATTCACAAGCAAGAGCTGATTCTTGGCCATGCATGCTATAGGACTCGATGATGTCACCTATAAGAGCAACAACAACTTTTTCTACATTAAAAAACTTTTCTTTTTGTTCTAATTCTCCAAGAAATACTTCTGTGACTTTTTGCATACGCTTCTGACAAACATCTAAATTGAAGCTTTCTGTCTTCTTTCCATAATGTACATCGGAAATCATTAGTTCCATTGTCATTTTCTTTTTTTTATTTAAAGTCTTTTTCTTAATCTTTGATTTTCTAATCTTTAACGACTTTATTGAATCTATTATAGTATCCAATGCTCTTTTTTCAAAAGACTGCTTATCACCTAACCCTCGCTCTAACTTCGCTATATATGCTTTAGCGTTACCTAATTCACGAATAGATGCAAGATCCTGATCTCCGTCAAAGGGGAATACTGATTTCTTAATTGAGTCAAACCCACCAAGCTTTCTTAACTCCCAATCAGATAGTTCGCTGAACTCTGTAAACTGAGCTTTAGTAACTAAGCTATTATCAACTCCATACGTCTTACTAGCCTGTATAATTGCTTCACTGAACTTGGATATAAGCTCTTTTCTCATATCCTTTTGACTTAACTTCTTTTTAGCTTTTTTCATTCGCATTCCCTTTATATGTATTCAAGACCTTTACAGATGCTTGATATTCAATTCCGTACCTAATTCTTGCTTCTTCTGTTAATTGTATTAGCTGCCAAACCTCAGCATAGCTTAGATGATTATATAATATATCTGCTACTTTGTCAAGTCCCGAAAGCAACTCTCCATATTGCTCTATTCTTAACTTATGTCTCTTATATTCGAATATATCAAGTATCTTCATATCAATGACCATCACTCCAATTAATAGCTATTTCCGGCGGAGCTTTCAGATCTAATGATAATTTAGTAGTATTTTCCATAATACCTTGTATAAGTACTTTACACTCATCCTGTCTATACTCTGGTACATTTATTATCAATTGATCATGTATTTGAGCACAGCAGTATCCGTCAATACCTCTTTTTTTAAGCTCTCTATTAATTTGTATAGCCGCCCTATTGACTATACTTGCTGCCATAGATTGTATTTGGAAATTCATACTATTATTTATTCCCTTTTTGTAATCTTTATACCAGTTATTTATTTCTATTATATTATATTGTTTTAATAACTTTCGTCTATAGGGAAAGCTCATTAAAGCATCTTTATGTATACTATATAGTCTCTTAACTTCCTGTAAATGACGTATCCTACCAGCTTCTGACTTAACAAACCCTTTTTTCTGTACTTGGGCTTTAGTTCTTACCATCCAGGAATTTAAGTCTTTGTATGCGTTAAGGTATTTTTTCCTCAGAACCTCTGCTTCTTCTGTAGGTATTCCTAAATCTTTGCCTAAAGCATAACTACCCATCCCATAAGGAATTCCTAAAGCATAAGTCTTTGCCTGTTGTCTTTTTTGCTTATCTACTTTACCTAAGTAATTTTCTGCAGACTTATCTGCACTACAGCCTGTCAACCCTTCGGTGGCTATTGCTATAGTAGAATAAAAGTCATGTCCTTTTTTAAATATATCTATTATACCAGCATCGCCAGAAACATGCGCAAATACATGAGGCTCTAAACTCTCGTAATCACAATCTACGAAAACCCTACCCTGTCCAGATACAAATATCTTTCTTATCATATTATTATATTTAAGAACCATGGGGGATTCTTGACCGTCTTCTTTAGGTCTTGGTAGTTGCTGTGCATCAGATCCATACCTTCCACTTATAGTCCCATGTTGTTTATAAGAAAAGTAATACTTACCAACTTCATTATTATCCAGGAATCTATCTATGTATGATGTCTTTATCTTAGTTAGTCTATTATAGTCTTTTAAAGGGGCTATCCACGCGAACTCATTGTTGTCTAAAGAATCTATAAAATCATCATTAAATTGAGGATTTCCTTTTTCTGTTTTAGATAAAGGTTTTATACCCATATAGTTAAAAACTAAATCTTTCATTTGGGGCTTAGATGATATGTTTATATACCCATTCTTACTTTCTTTGAGTAAAAGCAATGATATATTGTCTAAATTTAAATCTGTGTAATCTAATTCTTCTTTTAATAAAAAGCTTTTAACTAGACTGTCTGGTAGTTTTTCTAAGCCTTTGGCCGCTAAGCTGTAAGTTCCTGTAGCAGTTTTTGGTAAAGGTAGGTCGTGTGTTTCTATTAGCTTTTGAGCTACTTTTTGCTTATTTGATGGAAATGTTTTTTTAGCAGTATCTAGTAGCCATTTATGAAACTCTTCGGTTTCTTTTAACTTACCTACTACAGATTCTTCTAACGTGATTATGTCAACTTCTATGGAGTTTTTAGTATCTATAAGTAAATCAACATCTAACTCTACTCCGTTAAGTTCCATAGGAATAGTTACTTCTTTATATAAAGGCATAACTTCTTCATCAAAATAAAACTCAACTAAATTCTCTTCTTCTAATTTCTTTAAATAATACTCACATATTCTTTTAGTGAGATCTGCATCAGCACAAGCATAGACTCCTAATATATCTAAGTCAGCTTTGTACATCTCCATGTTTTTTTGTGTGAAAGATCCACCTTTACTTTCCACATTCTCTTTTAATTCCTGCTGTTCTATGTTAGCATCTTCTTCAACACTAAGTCCTATTGACTCTTGTATTTCTATTCCACTTAACTTAAGCTTAAAGGGACCTTCTTCTTGTACAGTGTGTTTTAATAACATCCCTTCTATATATAGGGCGTCTGTTAAATTTATATTAAAATTTGTCAATACTATCCTGATATCAAAAGAACCATTCCACATTATTAACTTCTTACTAGCTAATAAGTTTAAGTAGTATTCACATCTACCTAAATTTTCATATATAGGTTGTAGCTCATCGTGTATGTATTCATATAAAGGATAGTATAAAGCTGTCCCTGCTTTACCGCATACAGAAAAACCAATCATCTTAGCTTTTCTAGTATTTAATCCTGTAGTTTCTGTATCAAATGCTATTTCAGTATGTTCTTGTATATGTTTTTCTAATTCAACTCTATCTTGATCTGTTCTTACTATCTTATAGTTTTTAAGTATCTCTTTATTTCTATTTTCTTCTAATGAATATTGCTTAGGTTTATATACTCTATAGTCACCGAATTCCAGGATCTCGTTGCCTTCGTCGTCTTCTCCGCAAAGTACTACATCAAACTTCTCATCTTTAATAAAAGATCTAAGCTCATCTATATCTTTTTGGTCATTAATCCAAAACTCGCTTATCATCTACATACCCCATCCACTAGCTTTCTCTTCAGCCTTAGCTTCAGCTTTAGCCTCTCTCAATGATGCAAGCTGCTCTCGTTCTCTAATCTTTAGCTCGTTTAATTGTCCTTTTAATCCATCCCAAGCGTAATCTAAAGTACGGACTTCACCCATATTATTTTTAACAATAGCTACAGATGCGAACTTATCTTTTTCAAAGCTCTGGGGATTAAAACCCTCTCTCCATAGCGTAAGAATAACACGACAATCCTGCTCAATAACTGAAGCACCT